>Ga0335079_10000212_pt1 | contig 68274 bp, 59 predicted proteins | sample Lox_Sample_33_FD_206719 | JGI IMG/M metagenome (GOLD analysis project Ga0335079, IMG submission 206719) | Soil microbial communities from Loxahatchee National Wildlife Refuge, Florida, United States - Lox_Sample_3.3 | ecosystem: Environmental > Terrestrial > Soil > Wetlands | place: USA...
CACACACATGGTCCCGAAGGGACCGGGGCTTGATGCGCTGACGAAGTTTTCCCTCAGTCTGGGAGGCGGCGTGAAGCTGTTCGCAACGGACCGTGTCGGTCTCAGGCTCGAGGGAAGGTGGTTCGGCACCTTGTTCAACGGGAGCGGCTCGGCCTTCTGCTCCTCAGGAGCATGTGCGATCAGTGTGCAGGGTGACCTGTTCTCGCAATTCACCACGAATGCGGGCGTCTTCATTACGTTCTGAACCGTTGCGGTACGGCAATCATGGGACTTGGCGTCCCCGGCCCCCGGGGTGATGGAATGAGCCGTAATCTGTCTGGATGCTTGCGAAGGAGGATAGACTTTGACGAGGAATGTTCGAGAACAGGAAATCGAGGAACTCAAGGCCGGGCTCGCGCGGCTGCGCGAGGAGATTGCGGCGCTCTCGGCCCGCGCCAGTGGGAACGCTGGGGGTGAGAACGGGGAAACAGGCCGGACCGAAGGCCAGAGAGAGGCGGGCAATGCTACCCGCAATGAGGCTGACGATCAATGGGCGGACGTCCGGAAGTCCTTCGATGATGTGCGCAACCGGGGCGAACAGCTCTTCAAAGACCTTGCCGCTCTCATAGAACGTCATCCCGTGGAGGCCGCGGCAACGGCATTCGGACTGGGATTCATCATCGCGAAACTGATGGGACAGGGGGGATACCGTGATAAAGGCCGTCATTGACATCTTCATAGCATTCTTGAATCTGATCGAGACGGAGGCCCGGGCGCTGCGCAGAATACTGGTGAACCTGGGCTGGGGGCTTGCCTTCATCGTCATCGCTGCGCTCCTGGTCCTTGTTTCGGCCGTCTTCTTCCTGTGGGGCCTTTACCTGTACTTTGCCGCGCTGTTGTCGCCCGTGACCGCTGCGTTCCTTGTGTCGCTTGCGGCCCTGGCGCTTGCCGCGATCGCCGGCTGGATCGCCTATCGACGGGTCCGTTGACGACGGACGGACCACGAGCTCGGTTGCGACGCGTTCTTGAGAAAAGATCGTTCAGTGATGGACAGTTCCAGGAGACAGCAGTGGAATCATTCCGATAAATAAGGAGGTAGTCGATGAGATCAATACGGTCAATAGCGGCAATACTTGTTCTGGTTGCAGGTCTTACCTGTGCAGCGCACGCGAAGGAGAATCAGAAAGGCGACAGACCCGGCGGCGCAGTCGTCGAGGCGTCGAGCATAACGGCAACGGTGGAATCAATCGACTATAAGGCCCGCACCGTGACCCTCAGGGGCCCGCATGGCGACCTCGTCAGTTTGAAGGTCGGAGAGGAGGCGAGGAATTTCAATCAGGTGAAAAAGGGCGACAAGGTCACGTTCGACTATTATGAGTCGGTCGCAATTGACATCCAGAAGTCTACAGGAGAACCGAAGGCCGAAGAAACGCAATCCTTGACCCGGGCAAAACCCGGAGCAAGGCCGGGAGGCACCATCGAGACCACGGGGCACATGACGGCGAGGGTCGAAGATATTGATTACCAGTCACGGATGGTCACGCTCAAGATGCCGCAGGGTGACACCATGAGCCTTAAGGTAGGCGACCAGGTGAAGAGGTTCAACGAAATCAAGAAAGGCGATGAGGTTGTTGTGCGGTATACCCAGGCAGTTGCGATCTCCGTGCATACACCATAGCCGCTGCCTTGCCTTGTTTCGTGCTGCACAAGGGGAGGAAAATAAGGAAAGGTGAAAGATCGCGACTTTATGTTGACGTCCAAAACAGAAAGGAGAAAATATCATGAAAAGGTTTAATGCTTACGGATGGTTAATGGCAGTGCTCGGTTTGGTACTTCTGGTTTGCAGTTGTGCCTCCTATTACAAGGTGACGGACCCGCAAACCGGCAGTGTGTATTACACGGAAAAAGTTGATCAACTGACCGGTGGTGCGGTGAAACTGAAGGACGCACGGAGCGGCAGTTTGGTCACAATTCAGAATTCAGAAGTGAAGGAGATCAGCAGCACAGAGTATAAGGCAGGCCTGACTGCCCCGGTAGCCAAGCCGGTAGCAGCTCCCGTCGCAGCACCAGCTCCGGCAGCAACTCCAGCCCCGGCACCAGAGCCTGCAGCAGCACCCGCTCCGGCACCGGCCGCAGAGCCGAGTTCAGCTCCAAGCGGTACGAAATAACTTCATAGCCCCGCCCCGATTTGAACTCGGGGGCGGGGAATGTCATACGACTTATTGGGAAGAAAGCTGCGTCTCTGGTACGACACGCCTGAGGCACGCCAATGCCGGTCCGCAACAGGTACTGCAGCGGAGGAGACAGGCTGTGAAATACTGTTCCTTCAAACAGTTTCTGGAGCGCCGGGCAATGGGTTCCTCCAGCATCAGCCTTGTCCGGATCCTGGTTTATTTTGCGCTCCTCAGTACGGCTTCAGCAGGGGAGGTCCAGGGGCCGGCTGCAAAGGACCTCGAAGGAATAACGATCCACTCAGCATGGTTCCCTTCGGGGACCGTTACGCTCAAGAACGGCGAATATCGCGGTCCTGCTGCGCCGGGGTCCGTCACCGAGACGGTCGTGAGATTGACGGACCGACGTGCTTTCGGACCAATGAACGGGAAGGACTCCGCAGCAATCATTTTCGCGACGGACACCGGCGGCAGCGGCATGTTCTATGATCTGGCGCTGATCGTCAAGGGATCAGGAGGATGGGTATATGCCGATGCCACTCTCCTGGGCGACAGGATCAAGGTGCATTCCGTAGGCATCAAGGGCAATGAGATAATCGTAAGCATGTCCGCCCATGGCCCCGGTGACGCGATGTGTTGCCCCACCCGCGAGGTGACACGCCTTTTCCTGGTCCAGGCGGACCATCTTGTAGCGGAGCGCGATGCACGACCAGGCTCGCAGGACCCGGGGATCATTGGCGTTGTCTGGCAGTGGGTCCAGACACGGTATCATAACGACATCATGCTGAACCGTCCGGCCGATTCGACCGGTTACACGCTTCAGCTGAACTCCGATGGAACGGTCAGGGTCCGGGGAGACTGCAATGCAGGCGGGGGAGCCTTCACGATGACCGGCAGTATACTCTCCGTCAGAATCACCCATACGACCATGGCCGCCTGTCCTGAGGGTTCACTGGAAAGTCCCTTCGTTCGTGACCTCAATAGGGCAGCCGGGTTCCTTCTTAAAAACCGTGTTCTCTTTCTTGAGCTGGAAAACGATACCGGTACCATGGAGTTTCATGAAAAGCAAAAGAATGAAAAATAGACAGTTCATTTCTCATAACATAAGTTAATGTGTTTGGTTCAGAGAGACGCTGATAAGCGCGTGACAGCGTCGCGTCTTGAAAAGGGCATTCGACTCGGGCCGGAGGTGATCCACGGGAGGGAGGTCATGACCGCAGGGGAATCTTCACAATCACCTCCATCAAGGAGAAAGAAACAGCCGGGCAGGAGCCTGAAACGCATCGGATCGGTTACTGCCGCAATCGCCGTTCTGTACCTCCTGCTGCTCATTCCCTTCGACGATCGCGATCACGTCCCCGCCGTGGGCGGGCGGGCGGTGAAGCAGCCCTTTGTATGGGACCAGGACGAATACTGGGAGGCCCTGGAGGCCACATATCGAACGCTGAAGCAGGGGGGCTGTACGAGCGCCGTGCCGGCCCTGTCTTCGAAGTTCCAGAAAGCAAAAAGGATCCTGCACGAGATCGATGAAGCACGGACCTATCCCGACGATCCGGTATACCGCGAGCTCGAAGCAGTGGTGTTCGAGATGGGCACTGTGGTCGGCGCCTGCAATAGGCAGGTAACGGACTACCTCGGGTTGATCGCCGACATGCGTACCATTATCAAGAAACGGTCGGCAGACTGGGACATGAATTCCGCATCAACACGAATTACCCTGTACCGGCTTCTGTACGGCTCACGTGCCGCGGCCGAGGAGGTCATCCTGCAAACACCGGCGGGAACGGTGCCGAAGCTTGTTCCGGGAAAGGATGAGCCCGCCCGGACGCCCTGGGCGGACGTCCGCAATGTGCGCATCCACAGCGGCGACATTCTGGTGTCCCGCGGGGGTGCGCCCACATCGGCGCTCATTGCGAGGGGCAGCGATTACCCCGGCAACTTCTCGCACATCGCCTTCGTCTACGTGGATCCCGCAACGCGCACACCCTACATCGTGGAATCCCATATTGAACGGGGTGTCGTCGTTTCTACCGTGGAGCAGTATCTCGAGGACAAGAAACTGCGCGTCATGCTGCTGCGGCTGCGGAAAGACCTGCCGCAACTCACGAAGGACCCGATGATCCCGCATAAGGCCGCCGAGATTGCGTATAACAATGCAACGAAGAAGCATATCCCCTATGATTTCGAGATGAACTATCGCGAGCACTCGAAGCTGTTTTGTTCCGAAGTCGCTTCCGCCGCGTACGAGACCTTCGGCGTTAAACTCTGGATGGGGATATCCCATCTTTCTTCGCCCGGCCTTCAGCGATGGCTGAGCGATTTCGGCGTCCGATACTTCGAGACGCAGGAGCCGTCGGACCTCGAGTATGATCCCCAGCTCGTCGTCGTCGCGGAGTGGCGCGATCCCGAAACGCTCAAGAAAGACCATTATGACAATGCCGTGACAGAAGTGATGCTCGCGGGGGCTGAAGAAGGAGATGAGCTTTCGTATCAGTGGTACCTGTTGCCAGTGGTCAGGCTCGCAAAAGCGTACAGCGTGGTCCTGAACCTTATGGGGAAGGCAGGGCCGGTCCCGGAAGGCATGACATCTACTTCGGCGCTGCGGAACGTCTGGTATTCGGACAAGCACGAAACTATGCTGGTGCGGCTCTCGGCCAAGGCCGCGCAGTTCAACCGCGAACAGGGCTACGCTCCTCCCTACTGGGAGCTCGTCAATCTCGCGCGTTCCGCAAAGACCGAGATAGAACGGGAACAGCCGCGCTGGAGGAAGCGCAGTGTATTGCATGGCAACTGACAGAGCCCGGCATTCACTGCAGGGACCTCGCGGTATACCCGGTCCCGCTCAAAGGCCGTTGTTACCCGCTATTTCACCCGTGCAAGGAGGAACATACCCATGAAACGATCATGCATTTGTTTGATCACGATCCTGGCGCTCTGCATGATGTCCGTCACAACCGGCTGCACTGCCTTCCGGGTGAAACAGGACATCTGGCGGGTCGAGAGGGCTGTCGAGATCCGCGGCGAGGTCACCGGGGCGGACAAGGGAAAACCCGTTATCGTCGTGCTGGTCCGGGACGACGGGAGGAAGAAGGTGATCCGGAACTATTCCGTACGATATGGACCGGGGTCCTTTCGCTTCCTGCTGACGCCGGGCTCAGCCTATCTCTTTGCTTTCGAGGACCGGAACGGGGACCTGCACTACCAGAAGGGCGAACGGGCCGCATGGTTCGGCGGCACCACACCCCAGAAGATCACCCTGAAGGACGGAGAGATAAGCGAAGGACTGGTCATCAAGCTGTCCATGGACGTTCCCGAGGGGACCGATGAGGTGGTTCGACCTGAGAAAACGGAGGAAGAGGCGACGCTTGGGCGGGTCAAGGTCAGCCGCGGCCAGGTCGTGAGCCTCGATGACCCGCGGTTCACGGAAGACAAAGGCAAGGAGGGCCTGTGGCAGCCGGTGCACTCCGCCATCCTGAACGGATACGGCCTCTACTTCCTCGGGCCCTATGACCCGGCCAGGGTCCCGGTGGTCTTTGTGCATGGCGTCGGCGGCTACGCGCAGGAGTTCCGCACGATCATCGAGCACCTGGACAAAACGAAGTTCCAGCCCTGGGTATTTCAATACCCTTCGGGGCTCGGGCTCGATGTGCTGGGCAATGAGCTGGTACAGGCGATTGTCGAGCTCTATGCGAAGTACCGCTTCGACCGCCTGGTCATCGTTGCCCACAGCATGGGAGGCCTGGTCTCCCGGGCTGCCGTTAACCAGATCGTGAACCAGTACCCGAACCATCCTATCAAACTCTTTGTGTCGATCTCGACGCCCTGGGATGGCGTTGATACGGCCCGGCTGGGCGTCGATTATTCGCCCGTCGTGGTACCCGCATGGAAAGACGTGGTGCCAGAAAGTCCGTTCCTCCAGGGGCTCTTCGAGCGGCCGCTGTCTCCCTCGGTGCCTTATTACCTGATGTTCGGCGTCGTTGGCGGGGACGGCACGGATGGCTCCGTTCCGCTGACGAGTGTGATTTCCCTGCACGCCCAGGATGACGCAATCCGCATCTACGGTTATCCGGAAACACACACGAGCATCCTGCGGAGCAGCGCGATGATCGAGCGGCTGAACACTCTTCTCAGGCAGAAGGCCTTATAACAACACGCTCCGGATCGGCATTTTCGATCGGGTGATCACGATCCTGTCCCTGCCCACGGTCAGGAAACATGACAATGGGTTGGAACTGTTCAGGGCGTCCGTACCCGGGAGAGGGCTTATGGATTCATCGAACACAAGGTCGCGCGACCGGTCCGTCGGGGATCACATCCGCGCTCATCGTTATCGTCTCATAATACCGGTGATCGCTGCGGCAGTGATCGTTGTCGCTGCGCTCTGGGCGGTCATCGCTTCCCTGCGTCCGCTTCCGCCGCGAACCGTGACCATGGCCACCGGACCTGAGGGGGGCTCGCATTATGATATCGGGAAACGCTACCGAGAACTTCTCGCACACGAGGGGATCAAGCTGCAGCTGCTGACGACCGCGGGAGACCTGGAGAACCTGGCACTGCTGCGTGATCCCCGGTCGCGCGTGGAAGTTGCCTTTCTGCAGAGCGGCATCACGAGTGAAAAGGCATCTCCTGATCTCGAGTCTCTCGGCGCGGTATTCTATGAACCCCTCTGGTTCTTTTATCGAGGCGTCATCCCGGGCAAGAGATTGGAGGCTCTGCGGGGCCGGAAAATATCGATCGGTCCAGAGGGCAGCGGCACAAGAGCGCTGGCGCTTGAACTTCTCGCCCGGAATGGAATCGACCAGCGTTTCGCACATCTGCTTCCGCTTGCGCCCCGGGAGGCCGGAGAAAATCTGCTCCGGGGCGAGATCGATGCCGCGCTCATGGTCGCATCCTGGGACTCTCCCGTGGTACAGCGATTAATCTCAGACAAGAACATTAACCTCGCGAGCTTCCCCCGTGCCGACGCCTATGTTGCGCTGTATCCCTTCCTGAATAAGCTGACGGTGCCTGCCGGCGTGGGCGACCTGGCGAAGAACCGGCCGCCTACGGACGTGACCCTCTTTGCACCGAAAGCCAGCCTCGTGGTGCGCAAAGACCTTCATCCGGCGATACAGTACCTGCTGCTCGACGCCGCAGCGCAGATCCATTCCGGACCGGGGATATTTCAGAAATCAGGACAGTTTCCTGCCGCTGAATCGATAGATCTTCCTCTCAGCGACGAGGCCCGCCAGTTCTACAAGTCGGGACGTCCTTTCCTCCAGCGCCACCTCCCATTCTGGCTGGCAGTTTTGATCGACCGGCTGCTCATCCTGCTCATTCCGTTGTTCGGCGTGATCTATCCGTTGCTGCGGTTAATGCCGGCCATATACGGCTGGGAAATGCGGTGGCGGATCTTCCGGCTGTACCGCGAATTGAGAACCCTTGAGAAAGACCTGGAATCCCGCGGCGCGGGAGAGGCTATTGGAGATCTGAACAAGTGGCTTGAACGGCTTGAAGAGAAGGCAAATCGTCTTCGCGTGCCTCTGTTCTACGCGAACCAGTTGTATACGTTGCGTATGCACATCACGCTGGTCCGCGAGCGGCTCATGAGGTGGGAGGGGTCGGCGAACGAAGATTGATGATGTGGCCCGGACATAGAGACAACTCGATGGGTGCATGGATGACAGGTCCATGGTGGTCCCGCGCGAAGCAAGTAGCTGTGCTCCTGTCATGGTGCCTTGCGCTTACGATGATATTCGCAGTTGCCGGGACGGCGCAGGCGCAGCAGCTCGAACCCCGGGCTTACTCGCCGGCGCCGGTGGGCCTGAACTTCCTCGGCCTGGGCTACCTTTTCTCGAGCGGCGGGGTGGTCACCGACCCTGCTTCGCTGATACAGAACGTCCAAGCCAGGGTCTCCGCCGTGGGACCCTACTACGGGCATACGTTCGGCCTCTTCGGCCGTCTGGCGAACGTGACCGTAGCGACGCCTCTCGCTGAGGCTCATGTCCATGGCGATGTGCAGGATGTGGGCCGCAGCGTCGAACGTTCCGGGCTGCTTGACCCTCAGGTGCGGTTCGCCGTGAACCTGTTGGGCGGGCCGGCGCTGACGCCGCAGGAATTCCGCGAGCACAGACCTGAGACAACCCTGGGTGCAAGCCTCATCGTCAGTGCCCCTCTCGGGGAGTACGATTCAACGAAGCTGGTCAACCTCGGCACCAACCGATGGGCATGCAAGCCCGAACTGGGGCTTTCGCAGCCGGCAGGCAACTGGACCTTCGAGCTCTACGCGGGAGTCTGGCTGTTCGAGGCCAACGACAACTTCTTCGGCGGCCAGGTGCGGAGGCAGGACCCGCTTGCGTCGTACCAGGCGCACATCGTATACGAGGTGCGCCCGCGGCTATGGGCAGCCGCCGATTTCACTTACTATGCAGGCGGTGAGACCACGGTCAACGGCAATCCGCAGAACGACCGGCAGGGCAATACCCGCGGCGGGCTGACGCTCTCGTTCCCGATCAAGCAGGACCAGTCCCTTAAACTAACGTGGGCGCGGGGAGTGTCGACAAGGGTCGGCTCGAGTTTCGACACAATGGGTATTGCCTGGCAGTGGACCTGGCTTTAACCGGGATGGGCGGTCTGTCCCGCGGTCCTTTGGTAAAAGAGGAGTGTAGAGGAGGAGAAAAGTCAGGGATGTATTTCTTCGCCGCCATCCAAGAATTTCTCTGTGTGCTCTGCGGTTCAACGGAGACAATGCGGAAAGCAGTTGCAGGAGGACGATCATGATAAAGAAATTGCTGGTACAACTGAACAGGGCTGCCGGCTGGAAGAAGGGCGGGGGCCTCTTCATCTTTGCCGTCCTCCTGGGCGCGATGGCGCATCCCAGCTTCGCCGAGAACGCAGATGCCGCAAAAGCTGTCAAGCCCCGGCCGCGCATCGGTCTTGTGCTCTCCGGCGGCGGCGCCCGCGGAGCAGCGCACATCGGCGTGCTGAAGGTGCTGGAAGAGCTGCGCGTACCTGTCGATTACATTGCCGGGACCAGCATGGGCTCGATCGTGGGCGGATCCTACGCCTCGGGCAACTCCATCGACCAGATGCTGCGCGACATCAGCACCATCAAGTCGGCAGACCTGGCAACGGACGCCCCGCCGCGGCGGGATGTCTCGGTGCGGCGCAAGCAGGACGACCTGCTGAACTACATCGGACCCGAAATGGGATTCCGCGGCGGATCACTGCTCCTGCCGAAGGGCGTCGTGACCGGCGTGGGCCTGGAGGCTGTCCTGCGCGATCTGGCCAAGGTCAAAGGCTCCGTCGACTTCGATAAGCTGCCGATCCCGTTCCGCGCAGTGGCAACCGACATCGAGACCGGCAAGATGACGGTATTCCGCTCGGGCGACCTGGCTGCCGTCATGCGCGCCAGCATGTCGGTGCCGGGAGCGATAGCGCCGGCCGAGGTGGACGGCAGGGCGCTGGTTGACGGAGGCCTTACGCGCAACCTGCCGGTGGACGTGGCGCGCGATATGGGCGCCGACATTGTCATTGCCGTGAACCTCGGCACGCCGCTCATGCCGCGCGACCAGATCAGCTCGCTGCTCGGCGTCACGGGCCAGATGATCAACATCCTGACCGAACAGAACGTGCAGGCATCGCTTGCTTCGCTCAAACCCGACGACATCCTCATCCTGCCCGAGCTGGGGGATTACTCCTCGACCGATTTTGACCACATGCCGGACACCGTGCCCATCGGCGAGGCTGCCGCGCGAAAGGTCCGGGACCGGCTTGCGCGCTACAGCCTGTCGCCGGAGCAGTATGCGGAGCACCGCCGCCGGCAGAAGGGTGTGGAAGCCGCCGCCCCGAAGGTGATCGACGAGATCCGTGTCGAAGGTCTGAAGCGCGTCAATCCCGCTGTCATTGAGGAGACCATGGAGACGCAAACGGGCAAGCCGCTGGATACGAAGGTACTGGACGCTGATATGCGGCGCCTCTACGGGCGGGGGGATTTCGAGCATGTCGGGTATCGGCTGATCGAGGAGCCGGGGAAGCGCATCCTGGTCGTCGACGCGGTGGAGAAATCCTGGGGGCCCAATTATGTGCGTTTAGGCCTCGGGCTGTCCTCTGAATCCGGCGGCGACTCGTACTTCAATGTGCTCGCCAGCCATCGGATGACGTGGCTCAACTCGCTGGGGGCCGAATGGAAGAACGATGTCCAGATGGGGCAGGCGACCAGGCTCGCCTCGGAGTTCTACCAGCCCTTGTCCGTCAACCGGTACCTCTTCGTAGCGCCGACGGTGGAGTATGACCAATATTACTTGCAGATATTCCATGGGGGCATACCGCTCGCCAAGTACAACATTCGCAGCACCACCGCGGGGTTAGATCTGGGCAGTCAGATCACCAAGTACGGCGAATTGCGCGTCGGCCTTGTGTACGGCCCGCGCACATTCACCTTGAACACGGGTCCTGCGGAACTGGCCCCGGCAGACGGCCAGGCTGACATCGGCGCGGTGCGTGCCCGTCTGCGCATCGACCAGTTGGACAGCGTCAAATTCCCGCGCAGCGGCTATGCCGCTTTTGCGGATATCCTAGACTCGCAAACCGGGCTGGGCGCCCGCGACGACTATACGCGCTGGGAGGCCAGTGTTGTTTCCGCAGTCTCCTTCGGCGACAACACCGTGCAGGTCGCGCTCAAGGGGGGCGGCGCGGTCGGCTCTTCCAAGCTGCCTGTTTACGACCAGTTCTCCTTCGGCGGGTTCCTGCAATTGTCAGGTTACCAGACCGGACAGTTCTATGGTGAGTCCCTGACCTTCGGGCGGCTGATGTATTACCGGAAACTGACCAAGGCGGTGCTGACGGAAGGCGTGTATGCCGGCGCTTCCCTCGAGGCCGGCCGGATCGGCGGCCAGTTGGTCTCCGGCAACCCGACCGGCGTGCTCGAGGCGGGATCGCTGTTCCTGGCGGCTGATACGCCGCTTGGCCCGGTGTACCTCGCTTACGGCATAGCGCAGGACAGCAACAGGACTGTTTACTTCTTTCTCGGCCTGCCCTACTTTTAACCATTGGCAAGGACCGTTTTTCCGGGAATGCGGGGAGCAATGGTGCGAGAGCATGCCCCGGGTTATACTCTCGATCCTCTCAGGGGCACCGATCGTATCTTCGTTGTGGCTGATCTGGTCCGGAATGTTTTTTACGACCAGCATGTAGTGGTAGTACGGACGCCACGGATCCCCCCCCCCGATGGTATCGTCTGAGCATTCTGCTCATGACGAGGCATTCTCTCCTGTCAACGAATAAGAAGTGTAGCCGGTCGGCAAGCCCGTACGTTGACAGGGGATGAGCGTGGAGTTATGATTCAGTTGATGAGATCTATGCCCGGGAATAACAACGGAGGAACTGTATGAAAAGGATAGGAACTGCATTGCTTACCCTGTCGGTGAGTGCTTCGCTGATTGCCTTGCCTGCGTGTACTACCGTCAACCCCTATACCGAAGAGAAGCAGACATCCAAGGCTGCCGAGGGCGCGACCATAGGCGGCGTTGTAGGCGCCATATTGGGTGCGGCAACGGCCAGCAGGGGGAATCGCGCGGAAATGGCGCTGATCGGCGCCGGCGTCGGTGCCATTGCCGGCGGCGGCGCGGGCTATTACATGGATGTGCAGGAGGCCAAACTGCGCCAGAAACTGGAAGGCACGGGCGTGCATGTGGTGCGCAGCGGCAACGAGATCCGCCTCGTGATGCCGGGTGACGTCACCTTTGAGACCAATAGCGCCAGCCTCGATTCAAAATTTTTTGACGTGCTGGATTCCGTCACCACGGTGCTCCAGGAATATAAGTCAACGCTGGTCACCGTGGCGGGGTATACCGACAGCACGGGCGCGGCCGATTATAACCAGAAGCTTTCGGAGAAACGGGCTACCACCGTGGCCCTGTATCTCCACAGCAGGGGAGTGGCCAAGGAGCGTCTGGCGGCCATCGGCCATGGTGAAGCACACCCCGTTGCAGGCAACGATACTGCCGAAGGCCGGGCAAGGAATCGCCGCGTCGAGATCACACTGGACCCGATCACCAAATGAAACATGCAGCCGCGGGGGCGGGAGATATCCCCCCTTCGTGGTAGGACGCCTCACTTCCTTCGCTTCTCCGCGTGACCAGAAAGAATGTTGACCGCCTCCCCGATCCGCATGCGGCAGTCACCCGCGCTTAGCCGTTAACATTGGTTTACCGGAAAAGGGACGGGTTTGATGATTGCTCCAAAGCCTGCTATACTAAATACAGGCTTACCCGGGAGGGGGAGACGAGGCATGCACAGGAAGGACCATCGCCATTTGCACAGGAATGAAAAGCGCCAATATGAAAAGATAACACGAGATCGCATCACCGTGATGATCAGGGCAGCCGTCGATAGCGGAGCAGACATCTCCGGCGAAAACCCCTGGCATATCGATGCAGGACGGCATGGTATTTTACTTCAGGCCGAATGGAATGAAACCGCGTCAACATTAACCGTATCGATTACCCATCACAACTGGTACGTGCCCCGCGATGAAGTCTGGGAAGCCATCGATTCTCTCATGGACCCAGTCACGAAAAGGGACATTCCATGACGCAAACATGCGTGCACGGTGATCATCCTCCCTAGAATCTGCTGCTGTCCCTCCATACAGACCGGTGCCCTCGATAGGCGTCCAGAGAGCGCTTCTCTTCTCGGCGCAGGGCAGCATCCCGTCGTTACCTCTGCTATCAAACTCCCATTCCTGAACTTCAAATCCTTCATGCGGACATTCAGCTCAATCTCGTTTTATGATCCAGATACAACGATCTTTCACCATATAAACGTAGCCGCACTCCATGCCGGAGTCGCTCCGCGCTCTTCCGCAAGCCATTGACATAAACGTCCTTCACCTTCTTCGCTGCACCATGGCGAGGAATCGTGGGGCAGCGGTCGAAATCTTCTAAGTTGCAATAGGTCAAGATCTTCCGGTTATCGACGGCAGCTGCCATCACCCCTTGCAATCATCCCGGCATGGGAATAGTGCAGGTTCATTACAAATTCATGGTTCAGCCTTGCTCCGGGATCGTGCCTATGAGAAAACTAATGTTTACTTGACACCGCAGCGAAACTTTGGTAGTTTGATGAAACGGCAGGCACATGCACGCTATGTTACATTTTGCTCTTCGCGGCGATGCGTGACAGCAGGCGTATGCTGGACGTTCGAGGCCTGGTGGGGAAGGGCAGAACGCCTTCCCCAGCCTCCGGAAGCGTCCAGGAGACGGATCCATCTTGAGTGCTGGCAGCCCCCGAGGAGAGCCAACGATGCCGTCAAACGCACCAGCCCTTGGTAAGAATAAGAGAATATTTATTGTCGAAGACGACCCCGGCATGGTGAGGCTTCACTTGGCGTTTCTCTCGGGTCTTTTCGAGGTCGTCATACGGCTTTGCGGCTCGGATGCCATACAGTATTTGAGAAAGAACCATCCCATCGATCTTGCAGTAATAGACATGAAGCTGCCGGACATATCGGGACTCGAAGTTCTCAAGGAAATAAAACAAAAGCTGCCCAGTGTCCCGGCGATCATTATCACCGGTTTTGGCAGCGAGGATGTCGCGGTGAAGGCCTTTCGGTGCGGGGCCCGCGACTACGTCAAAAAACCCTTCATCTATCATGAGCTGATTAAAAGGATCAATTTCTGCCTGTCGCTCAATATCATTGAACAGGAGAAACACAGAAACGTCCTGACCAACGAGTCGGAGGAATTTACGGAGACGCTTATCCGCGACGCGAAGGGGTCAAGAAACTATTACGTTCAGCAGGCCCAGAAATTCATCCATAACAATTTTTCTGCTGATATCACCCTCGAACAGGTGGCGAACACCGCATGCCTGTCGAAGTATCATTTTTCCCGTGTCTTCAAAGAAACGACCGGATTGACGTATCAGAGCTATCTCAATCGCGTACGAATAGAGCAGGCGAAAAAATTCCTCGATGACAACTCCCTGTCGATCACCGATGTGGGATATTGCGCCGGCTACGCCGATCTCACGCATTTTACGAGGATATTCAAGAAGCTTGTCGGCTCCACTCCCAGCCAATACCGGCGTCAAAGGACCTCGCAGTACTCTGTTCCAAAATAAGAGAAGAAACACCGCTTAGCCCTTCCCTGACATCTCCTCAACTTTATTTTCTTCCTCAGTCCAAATGCTCATGTCGTCGCGCTATCCGAGCCCGGTTGATCTCCAGTCAGCTGATCTCTGGTGTCGGGACGATGAAATAGCAACAAAAGTTGAATCAATGAGCAATAAATGCCGAGACAGCGCCTGATGTATGTGTGATAATCGTTCACGGTGAAGTGATTATCGGGTTATTGCTCCCGTTCGCCTTTGTCCGCGCTCCGGTTCTGGAGGAATCTGTACCAGCGGACCGGTACTGGGATTGGGATGCCCTGGTATCCGCATCGGGCTTTCCTCATCGGCTTCGGGCCGGCGTGGGACCCCCGGTCATGCGAGTGCTTCGACAGCCTGCACTGGTTTCCTGATGTCCATTCTTACGGCGGAGCGCTGAACGCGAAATGACAATGATAGGGATCACCCTGGACGATCGATTCACGGCGGTTCTGCGGTCAGCGGGCAGGGCCGTCATGGACGTGTATCGCTCCCCGTTCTCCGTTGAACAAAAAAACGACAAAAGCCCCGTGACGCTGGCAGACCGCCGTTCCCATGAGATCCTGACCGCGTTCCTGAAGAAGCACTATCTCTATCCTGTCCTGAGCGAGGAGGGGAGGGACATCCCTTACGAAGAGCGCCGAAACTGGGAAACCTTCTGGCTCGTCGATCCGCTGGACGGGACCAAGGAGTTCATCAAGCGGAATGGGGAGTTCACGATCAACGTTGCTCTCATTCACCAGAACCGCCCCGTGTTCGGGGTCGTCTATGCGCCGGCGAAAGATATCCTGTATCACGCGGAGCGGGGCGGCGGGGCCCGCAGGGTCGAGCGGGGCAAGACACAGTCTCTTCCCCTCCAGCCGGTGAGGGACGCCTTCGTGGTCGTCGGGAGCCGGTCCCACGCAATGCAGGAGTTCGAGGAATATGTCGCCGCGGTGAGGAAACGCCTCGGAGAGGTCACGCTCATCAGCGCGGGCAGCTCCCTTAAGTTCTGTTTGATCGCCGAAGGCGCCGCAGACGTTTATCCGCGTCATGGCAACACCATGGAGTGGGACACGGCGGCAGGCCAGGCGATCGTGGAAGAAGCGGGCGGCAGCGTCATCAATCCCGAAACGGGCATGCCGCTCGCCTATAACAAGGAAAGCCTGCTGAACCCCCACTTTGTCGCATACAGGAGCAAGGAAGTATGGACGTCACTGCACAATCGGCAGATCTGATCCCTCCTTACGGGGGGACGCTGGTGAACCTGATGAGCGAAGGCGAAGCGCGCGACGAGCTGCTCTCCCGGGCAAAGCACCTTCCCTCAGTCCAGATCTCACTTCGCTCGATGTGCGACCTTGAACAGCTCGCTGTCGGGGCATTTTCCCCCCTTGACCGCTTTATGGGTGAGCAGGATTATCGGAGCGTCCTCGCATCCCTGCGGCTTGCAGACGGAACGATCTTCCCGATGCCGGTCACCCTCCCGATCGACTCTTCGCAGAACGTCGTCATCGGCCGCGAGATCGGGCTCAGAAGCCCGACGAACGAGGTCCTTGCCGTCATGCGCGTCGACGAGGTCTATTCCTGGGACCTGGAGGAAGAGGCCGCCAGGGTCGCCGGAACGGCCGAGTCGCGCCATCCCTTTGTTTCAGAAATGCATACCTGGGGCAAACGCTGCATTTCCGGACCGCTCACGGTCGTAAACCTCCCCCGGCACCGGGACTTTCCCACGCTCCGCAGGACGCCTGCCGAGGTACGGTGTCTTCTTGCCCGCATGGGACGGCCGAACGTCGCCGGATACCAGCCGCGGCATCTTATGCACCGGGCCCACGAAGCCCTCACCAAGTCCGTCGCCGAGCAGATCAACGGATCGATCCTGATCAACCCCGCTGCGGGCACGACAGGGTACAGCGACGGGGAGCATTATTCGCGCATCCGCTGCTACAAGGCCCTCATCGAGGGCCGCTATGATCCTTCCGGGACGCTCCTGAACCTGATGCCGCTCGCCGTCCGCCTGGCAGGGCCCCGGGCCGGCCTCTGGCAGGGCATCATCAACCGGAACTACGGCGTAAGTCACTTCATTATCGGGAGCGACCCGCACTGCGTGCTCCCCGATGCGCACGGCAAGGCATTTCATGAATACCCCCGCGCAGACCAGGAACTGTACCGCAATCTCGAGCAGGAAGCTGGTCTTCGTATGATCCCCCTGCGGGAAATGGTCTACCTGCCGGAGGGAAACAGGTATGAGATCTCGGAGCATGCGATGGTTCGCAAGGAGCGGTACATTCGGGTCTCGGCAACACGGATCATCGAGGAATCTGAATTCCAGGGGAAGCCGCTACCCGAGTGGTTCACCTATCCCGAAGTAGCCAGGATCATCCGGGAGGCCAATCCTCCCAAGTTGCATCAGGGCTTCTGTGTATGGCTCACGGGCCTTCCGAGCTCGGGAAAATCAACGATCGCGGACCACCTCGAGCCGATGCTCATGGCGCGCGGGAAGAAGGTCACGCTCCTTGATGGTGATGTGGTCCGGACCCACCTTACCCGGGGGCTCGGTTTCAGCAAGGAAGACCGCCTGACGAACATTCTGCGCGTAGGATTTGTAGCGGCGGAGATCGTCCGTCACAACGGCGTGGCAATCTGCGCGCTCATCAGCCCTTACTGCGCCGCCCGCCACCAGGTGCGCGCCATGATGGGACAGGGAAAGTTCATCGAGGTCTTCGTTGACACTCCCGTGGCCGTGTGCGAAACGCGGGATGTAAAAGGTATGTACAGCCAGGCACGGCGGGGCACCCTCAAGGGATTCACCGGCGTCGACGATGCCTATGAACCGCCCGAGTCACCGGAGATCCGCATCAATACCACGAGTGACTCCCCCGAAGCGAGCGCCCGCGCGATCATCGCATTCCTGGAAGAGCAGGGATTCGTAGAGCGGGAATCACCGGTCAGCGGGGCGGTCATCGGGGAATCTCTGGGCTACCGGCTCCCGGCCCATCAATAACTAGGGGATACGACCATGGAGACATTAGCGGTGACTATTTCAACCCCCGACCGGAAAGTATCGATCGGGGAACTGTTCCTGACATTCCTGAAGATCGGAAGTACGGCTTTCGGCGGCGGTTTCATGGCGCTCATTTCGGTCGTGCAGAACTACGCCGTGGAACGCAGGCAGTGGCTCAAGCAGGAGGACATGCTCGACGGCATTTCGCTTGCTACCATCCTGCCCGGGCCGGTCGCGGTGAACGTCGTGGCCTTCGTGGGTCACAAGGTGCGAGGCTGGCGCGGCGCGCTCGCAAGCGTCCTCGGCGTGGTCCTTCCGTCGTTTCTGCTTATGGTCGGCCTGAGCTATGCCTATTTCAACTATGGTCAGATGCCGGTCGTGGGTAAACTCTTCAAGGGCTTCCTGCCCGCGATCGCCGCTATCATCGCGACCGCTGCATGGAACATGAGCACCAAGACCATCAAGGGCGCTGCCGAAGTCGTCATTGCGCTTGCGGCTTTCCTTCTTCTGCTCGGCGTCGGTGGTTTCTTTATCACGGTGTCTATCATTGCGGGCGGAGGGATTGCCGGATGGTTCCTGTTCCGCCCCGCTTCGTCATCAGCCTCTTTCCCGGAGAATCCGGCCAGCGTCCGGAAAGCAGGAGCCAGCGGCGGGAGGAACGACGGCGATGCACAAGGTCCTCCCGCGGCGAAGCCGCTCCCGGCGATTTGGGCGGGCGCAGCGCCGTTGCTGGGCCTGAACATGACGCTCGCGGCCAAGCTTTTCATCACCTTTGCCGGCATGAGCGTGCTGCTTTTCGGCGGCGGGTATGTGTTCATCCCCCTGATCCAGCAGTCCGTGGTCGACGGGTACGGGTGGGTCACTCGCCAAGAGTTCATCGATGGTATCGCCCTCGGGCAGGTAATGCCTGGGCCCATCCTGATCAGTGCCGCCTTCATAGGCTACAAGGTGGCCGGGATCTCGGGAGCCGCGGCGGCAACGGCCGGCATCTTTACTCCGCCGGCGATCGTGATGGTAATCTGCACCGGGTTTTTCGAACGGATCAAAAAATCGGATACCATCAAGGCGTGTCTCCGGGGCATCCGGCCGGCGGTCATCGGCATGATCGCTGCGGCCGCCGTCGTCGTCGGGCGGACGTCCCAGCACAATTGGGTGTCGCTCGTGATCTTTGCAGCGGTGCTGGCCGCTCTGCTCCGCTTCAAGGTGGAGGTCGTTTGGATCATCCCTGCTGCGGGGATCGCCGGACTGCTGCTGTATTGACGCCTGGGATTCGCCACGGGAGCGAGGGAGCACGGAGCCCGGTCAACGAGCGGCCAGTGTTCCTGGCAATATGCAGAAGCATGTGAACACACTTCTGTGTGTCATGTACAACGACCAATTCAGGAGGATATCGCCATGAGACCCATATTCATGATAGGCACCCAACGGTCCGGCTCGAACCTGCTGCGACTCATGCTGAACCAGCTCCCGGAGATTGCGGCGCCCCATCCGCCGCATATCCTGCAGCGCATGATGCCGCTTGTCGCAAGCTACGGAGACCTCTCCCGGCGTGATGATTTCATGCAGCTCGTGGAGGACGTCTGCCGCCTGGTGGAGCTCAACCCCGTGGCGTGGGAAGGGGTCCGGCTGGACAGGAGTGATGTCGCCGGGCGGTGCCGGGAGCACAGCCTTGTGGCGATCCATGGCGCCGTATACGACGTCTGCGCCGAAGCCAAAGGAGCAGCGACCTGGTGCTGCAAGAGCCTTGCGAACATCCATTATGTGCCCCAGATAGAGGCATACTTCCGCGATCCCCGTTACATCTACCTATACCGCGACGGCCGCGACGTGGCCCTCTCGTTCCGGAAGGCCGTAGTTGGAGAGAAACACTTTTACCATATTGCAAAAGAATGGGCAGCGACCCAGGATCTGGCATTAAAGTACCAGCGCACCATCGATCCTGCCCGCTTCCTCGGCGTGAGCTACGAGGAGCTGAGTGGAAACCCCGGGGCGACCGCACGGAGGATCTGCGCATTCCTGGGCGTACCCTACCGCGAGTCCATGCTCGACTACCACGGCACCGACGAAGCGAAACGCGCAGCTTCCTCGAGCGACCTGTGGAGCAATGTGACAAAGCCGGTCCTGAGCAACAACAGCCGGAAGTTCCTCCGGGAAGCCAGCGAACGGGACATACGCATCTTCGAGTCGGTCGCAGGCCGCGTACTCGACGCGCTGGGATATGAACGGACCTATGTGCGGGAAGATAAAGAGATGATGTTCACGGGCTATGACCTTGCGGCATTCGACGAAGAGAACAACCGTCTGAAGGAGGACTCCCGAAAAGGCGTGGACCCGGCCGACCTCCTGCGCCGGGACCTTCAGGCAGGCCTCCTGAGAGAAATCAAGACCCGCCACGCTGCCTCTCTCACGAGAGAATAGGCGCATTCCGGGATGACAGCCGGCATCTTGCCCCTCTCGGCCTGCGGGGATACCTCGAGAACAGGGAAGTGCCCGTCGTGATGTGGATTTACTGCAGGCTCGTGGCGAATGCAGCTGTCGGTTTGTCTTCTAGGAAAGGGCGTGAGCAGCGCAGGATCAGCCGGTGACGATTCTTGCCCTGGTCCCTTTCCCGGGCGTGCTTTCGATCTGCAGGTCCCACCCGTGCGCCTTCACGAGGTGCTTCACGATCGCGAGACCGAGGCCGGTGCCGCCCATGTTGCGTGAACGGCCGGGGTCGACCCGGTAGAAGCGCTCACCCAGCCGGGGGACATGTCTGGCTTCAATACCGATGCCCGTGTCCTCGACGAACAGCACCAGCTTCCCTCCATGCATCTCATCGCCGATAGTCACTCCGCCCTGTTCCGTGAACTTGATGGCGTTGTCCACCAGGTTGCTCAGGACCTGGATCAACCGGTCACGATCTGCATCGATCGCAGCCGGTTCCGTCATCAGACGCGCACCGACGGACAGGCCCTTGGCAACAGCCTTGTCGCTCAGGGTCGCCAGGACATGGTCAACGACCTCCCGGATATCGACCCGAGACTTTTCGATCCTGATCACGCCCAGTTCGAGCTTGGAAATGGTCATCAGGTCTTCCACGAGGCTGTTGATCCGTTCGCTGTTCGCCTTGATGGTCTGGAGGAACTTGAGAGCGTTCTGGCGATCATCGAGGGCTCCCTCGAGGAGCGTGTCGGCAAAACCCTGGATGGCCGTGATCGGGGTCCTGATCTCGTGGGAGATGTTTGCGACGAAATCTTTTCTGGTCTGCTCCAGTTTCCTGAGCTGGGTGATGTCGTGGAAAATGGCGACGAAACCCGACAGCTCCCGTTCATGATAGAAAAGGGGAGAGACCTGGACCACACAGTACTGTTCGAGCGGCGAGTCGATGCGCAGTTCCGCGCTGGCCGACCGCTCCTCCTTCCGCACGGTTTCCATGAGCAACAGGAACTCGCTGTTACGGACAACCTCAATGAACGGCCTGCCGGTGAGGGCCGTTTCCCCGAACAGGGTCCTGGCCGCCACGCTGGACAGCGTTATCATGCCCTTCGCGTTGATGATGAAAAGGGCGTCCGGGATGTTCCTCAGGACCATGTTCAGGCGGTGCTGCTCCTCTTCATGGCTGGCGATGCTGTTCTTCAGTTCCTCGGACATGGCGTTGAGGCTCGCGGCGATCTCGTCAAACTCGCCTTCCTGGTGCAGGAAGAGCTTCTTCCCCACTTCCCCGCTGGCCATGGACCCGGCGAAATCGCGGATCTGGCGCGTCAGCCTCCGTATATGGTCCATTTGCCAGAACGAGAACAGGGCCGCTGCGACAAGGATCGAGAGCACGATGGCCAGGATCTTGAGCCTCAGGAAATTGACGGCGGCATCCACGTCCGCAAGGGGGATGCTCAGCCGGATAAATCCCGCATCAGCACCACCGCGGGATATCTTGACCGCGACGTACAGGAAGTCATATTTTAGGGTATTGCTGAATCGCACGGCCATGCCAATGCCATTCAGCATGGCCTGCTGGATCTCCTGGCGGTGAGCATGGTTGTCCATGGTCCGTGAATCGCTGTCCGAGTCGCCCAGGACCCTGCCGTCCGTGTTAATGATGGTGACGCGGGCTCCCATGCGCTGTTTCAACTGCCTGCACGCATCGTCGAGAGGTGACAGGGAGCGGAATGAGAGGGTGTCGGATACGAGGTCTGCCTGAACAGCGAGATTGTCCCGGAGATGGGAGATGTAGGTGTCCCGAACGGCACTGGTCACTGACAGCTCGACGCCAATCACGGCGAGGATCATGATCACTGCATAGATCACGAACATCCGCCTGAAAATGCCGCCCTTACCGCTATTCGACATAATAGCCAACGCCCCGTCGTGTCTTGATGTGAGCGGGGTTCGACGGGTCGGTCTCGATCTGGGTCCGGAGACGCCGGATGTGGACATCGACCGTCCTCGGCTCGACATAGGTCTCGTCCTTCCACACGGCGTCGAGCAGCTGGTCCCTGCTGAACACGCGGCCCTTTCGCTCTGCAAGGAAGAGGAGGAGCTTGAATTCCGTCGCGCTCAGGTGGAGTGCTTCGGCTCCCCTGGAGACCGCAACGGTTTCGGTGTTGATCGTGAGGTCGCCGATGCGTATGACCTTGTCCCGGGCGCCGCCCTCGCCGGTCCTCCGGAGCAGCGCCTTAACCCGGGCAAGGAGCTCCTTCGGGCTGAATGGCTTGGTCATATAATCATCGGCGCCGGTCTCGAGTCCTCTGATCTTGTCCGACACGTCGCCCTTCGCGGTGAGCATGATGACTGGCAGGGATTCGGTCTTCGGGTTGTTCCTGAGCATCCTGCAGACCTCGACACCCTGAACGCCGGGGAGCATGAGGTCGAGGATGACAAGGTCAAAGCCGCCTTTACGCAGCTTTTCGAGCGCCTCTTCTCCGTCAGCCGCGGTGGAGACCTTGTAGCCTTCCTTTTTCAGGTTGTAGGACACCAGCTCGATCAGGTCGGGTTCGTCGTCAACGACAAGGATTTTTTTCGGTTCCATAGCACGCTGGATCATAATGAAATTAAGTGCCGGATGATCAGAGGAAAATATACCATAAAAATCTCATGATAACATCACAAATTATTGACCGATGCCGGTACATTGATGCTATAATCAGCTTAGAATTTCCAGCGAAAGGGGGAGACAACAGACATGAAATACATCAGATCATCCACCATGGTATTCGCGTACCTTCTGCTGTTCGCACTGGCCGCCCATGGGGAGGAGGGCATGAAAGAGAAACGATTCGTCGCCACGGTCGGTCCTGACGGGGTCCAGCATGTGGATATCACGGGCGGCGAGTATTTTTTCGATCCGAACTATATCGTGGTAAAGGTCAACGTGCCGGTGGAACTGTCCGTAAAAAAAACCAAAGGGTACGTGCCTCATGACATCCTGGTGAAAGCTCCTGAGGCAGGGATCGATTTCAAGGTCAAGCTGAGCGACAAAGAGGCCATGACCGTCAAGTTCACGCCGACGAAGACAGGCAAATATGAAATGGAGTGTGACGAGCGCTTCCTGTTCTTCAAGAGCCATAAGGACAGGGGCATGGACGGTTTCATCGAGGTTGTCCAGTAAAATCATAAAAATGGGGACAGACACGGTAAGGAAACTGTGATTTCCGCGTATTGTCCGTCCCCTGTTCTCCCATGCAATATCCGCTCATCGACAGGCAACTGCTTGTTTCACTCCGGCTCGCTCACGGGACTTATAATTTTCTCGTGATGCTTCTGTTCTGGCACCAGGCATGGCTTGGGATAAAGATCAGGAAAGCGCGCAAAGCCAGGGCGCCGCTGCCCTTCCCGGCGATCAGGCAGCACCGGAAAGGCGGTCCTCTTTACGCGGTTCTGGCCGTTCTCGGGTATGTCTACGGGATCATCCTCGTCATGCTCGATACCGGAAAGATATTTGAATATCCTCCGCACCTCTTCCTGGGCACTGTCCTTGTTCTTCTCATGATCGCGAGCGTTGCCATATCCCGCACCATCAGGGGTCAGGAATCGGCTTCGCGTACACCGCATTTCGCGATTGGCATAGCCATCTTGTCCGTCTATCCCGTCCAGGTGTTTCTCGGCCTAGGCGCGTTGTTTTAATTGACATCCCTCTACCACCTTGTTAATATATACGATCAATGCTATGGTTTCTGAACAGAAATCCGCGGTTAGGCATCGAACTGACGTCGTCGGCGGTGCGGGTCGCGGCGCTCTCCGGCTACGGCGGTTCCCTGAGGGTTAGCTCGGCCATCCAAGAGGACCTTCCACCGGGAGTTTTGACGGAGTCCTATTCCGCACTGAATATCGCCGACCCGGACCGACTAACCGAGGCAATCAAACGCTGCGCCGGTCCGTCTCTCCCGAAGCCCTGCCGCGCGTCGGTCTGTCTTCCAGACCAGATATTCCGGATCCAGACGCTTGAGTTCGATGAACTTCCGCCGAAGGCTGTTGAGCGCGATCGGCTGATACGCTGGAGGCTCGAAAAAACAGCGGCCTTCGATCTCGCGGAAACGGTTCTCAGGCACCAGATCCTCCGGCGCGGGCCGGGGATTACCGTTCTTGCCTGCGTTGCCAAGAAGGCCGTTCTCGCCCAGTATGAGGACCTCTTTCTCGGGCTGGACGTGGAGCCCTGGTCAATGGGGATCTCGTCGCTTTCTGCACTGAACTTTTATGCCCCTTATATGAATGCCAGGTCCGGCTCCTTCGCCCTCACGCACGTGCACACCGATTCGTTCTCGACGATCATCGCGGAAAAGGGGGGCGTCCGCTTCTACCGCTCCAAGGATCTGAAGCGGAGCGGCGGTGATGAAATCACGGCCCGGCTGCTGCGCGAGATCGAGGACTCCCTCCATTTTTACACCCACCGCGACCGGTCGCAGCAATCCGAACTGGGATATCTCTATCTGACCGGGGACGCCAGGATCGGGGAGGTGCTGGAGCAGGAGCTGAAATCGCAGCATGCGCTCGCGGTCGAGGCTCTCTCTCCCGCAGTGGTCCTTCCCCACGGCGTAGAGGCGCCGACGGAAATGGCCGCGGCCCTAGGGGCGGGGATTCCGGCATGATCTCGATCAATTTCGCGAGCAGGGATTATCCGCTCATGGACAGGCTCCGGACCGGGCTCGTCGCGGCGAGCGTGCTGCTTGCAGCAGGCGTCGTGGCGATTGTCTGGACCTCACTGGCACTTCGCCTGCACACCCGGGACATAGACGGTAAGGTGCGGGAGATCCTGTCATCCGAGGAACAGATCAAACCACTGCTGGCCGAGCGGGACCGGATCATCAAGGACCTTTCGTCCATGTCAGCGCTCATGGATGCGCGGCGCTTCTCGTGGACACGCCTCTTCACCCAGATCGAGCGGGTTTTCCCCTCCGGTGTCGCGGTAAATAAAGTGGATTACAATCCCCGGGAGCGCCAACTCGTCCTCGAGGCAACAGCTCAGTCGCCGGAAGCGCTCAGGAACCTCATGATCGGCCTGGAGCGGTCCCTGGTGTTCAAGGAAGCCTATCTGCGACATCAGTCGGTCGAGAAAGGGATCATATCGTTCAATGTCGTCGCTCTCTATCAGGAACATAACGCTTCCGGAGTGGCTCCGGGCAAATAGACGGCTGCAGAAGGCGGTCCTTGTCTGCGCCGCGCTTCTGATCGCCGACCTGTTACTCTATGCGTTCCTCGTTGTTCCGTACATCAACGGGATCCGGTCGCTGGAGGCGAGGTACGGCGAGCTCAGAAAAAGGCGCACCGAGGCCATCTTGTTCGAGAAACAGAAAAAAGAGCTGACAGGCATCCGGGCAGGCATCCCGACCCAGAAGGACATGCCGATCCTGGTCAAGGACCTTGTTCAGTCCGCGCGGCGGCTGAACCTGACCGTGTCTGCGATCACCTATGATATCCCGAAGCGAAGCGGCGAAGAACTGGCCATCCTCTCCTTTGCGTTCCCGGCTGAGGGCAGGTATGCCGATATCAAGCGGTTCGTCTACGAAATCGAGACATCGGACCGGCCTGTCGGCATCCAGGACCTCAAGCTCGAAGGGGACAAGGGTCTCGTGCGGATGCAGCTGAAGCTGGTGACCTACGTGAAGGGCCAGTGATGGGCGACTGATATGACGCTGACTCCGGAAAATCAGAAGAAACTGCTGGCTGGGTTGCTCGCCCTGCTCATGATCCTGATCGGGTACCGGGTCCTGACGGCGGGGAAACCCCGCACCGCTCCCCTGATCTATGTCCGAGGAGCGGTGGCGACGACATCAGTGCGCGGGGGGGGGCAGTCGCCGTCGTCCGCACCGGACCCCCTGCTGCTGTTCCTCGTCCGGCGCGAGGAGAAGTACCCCGGCATGGTCAGGGACTTCTTCCGGATGGAGAACCCGGCGAGCAGGATAAAGCCGGTTATCAAAACGGCACCCACGCCGACCGTGCCTGTTTCGCCGCCAGTCCCGGAAAAGACACCGGAAGAGATCGCGGCGGAAGCTGCCCGGGCCGACCTCTCGAAGTTCCGCTTTCTCGGATACCTTACGGAGAAGGACAGTAGCCTGTTCCTCTCCAAGGACGGAGAGCTCTTTATCGTCCGGAGCGGAGAGTCGGTCCTGAAGAACTACCGTGTGAAAGAGGCCGGCAAGGAACACGTGGTCCTGCAGGATACGGTCACCCGCGTGGAAGTCCGGGTCGAGCTTTCGGGCGGGGCCGACCAGTCCGGAGCTGCCCCGAAGCAGCGGTAACATGGCAAGGAGGGAGCTAATGAAAAGGGCCATCCTACTGTGCGTGGTCGCGCTTGCCGCCCTGTCGCTCGCGGGCTGCGCCGGTTCCCGTGCATTCCAGCGGGGCGAAAGCTTCGCCCATAACGGAGAATGGGACCTGGCCGTCAAGGAATACCGCGACGCCAACAAGACCGATCCTCAGAACATCGAATACCGTTCGGCCCTGCTGCGGGCCCAGGAGACCGCCGCCAACCAGCATTATAAGAAGGCACGTTCGTTTCTGAAAGAACGCAAGCTGGACCAGGCCATCGTCGAACTGCAGCAGGCCATGTACCTGAACCCCACGAGCGCGGCCGTCCAGGGCGCCCTCAAGTCGGTGCTGAACATGAAACAGGCCGAGGATCATTACCGCACGGCACTCACCTTCCAGGAACTGAACCGCTTGAACGATGCGATCAACGAGTTGAACCTCGCGGTCGAGCTCGATCCCGAAAACGCAAAGTACTTCGATTCGCTCGCGAAGCTTCAAAAAACAAAGTCCGAGACGGAGCCCGATGAAGCGCTTACCCTGGCCTCGGACAAGCCGATCACGCTGAATTTCAAGAACACCAACATCAAGGAAGTGTTCGAGGTCCTGTCGAAGCTTGCGGGCATCAATATCATGTTCGACGAGGACGTGCGGGCGCAGAACGTCACCGTTTTCGTCAAGGACGTATCGTTCCAGTACGCGCTCAATCTCCTGCTCTCCACCAACAAACTGTTCATGAAGAAGATCAGCGCCGATACGATCATCATCATACCCAAGAGCAAGGCCAAGCTGGACCAGTATCAGGACCTTCTGGTCAAGACCTTCTACCTGACCAACGTCAAATCGAAGGAGGCGGTGAACCTGCTCAGATCCATGCTCGACGTGAAGAAGATCTACGTGAACGAGGTCCAGAACTCGATCACCGTCCGGGACACGCCGGAGAAGATCAAGCTCGTGGAAAAGATCATCAACGCGAATGATCTCAAGGAGGCGGAGGTCGTCCTCGATGTCGAGGTGCTCGAGATCGCGCGCAGCAATTCCATCCAGTACGGCTGGAACCTCAATCCAGGGTCGGCGACCGCTACTGTACAGGGGACCAACCAGACGCAGGGCAGCTCACAGATCACTCTAGCAAACCTCAGGAATATTACGGGGGACAATATCATACTGACCCTGCCGGGACTGGTACTGAACCTGCTCAAGCAGGATTCCGATGCGCAGACGCTGGCGAACCCCCGGGTGAGGGTGCTGAACGGCAAACAAGCGAAGTTCCACATCGGAGAGCGAATTCCAGTCCAGACCTCGACGATCCAATCGACGGCGACAGTGGCCGTAACGTCCACGTTCGAGTACAAGGACGTGGGCATCAAGGTGAACATCGAGCCGAACGTCCATCTCAACAACACGGTCACGCTCAAGATGGGCATGGAGGTCAGCACGCTCGAAGACGCCATCGATTTCGGCAACGGCCAGAAACAGTACAAGTTTGGCACGCGCAACACTGAGACCGTGGTCAACCTGCGCGACGGCGAGAGCGTGATCATCGGAGGCCTTATCCAGGACGAGGACCGCAAAAGCACGGTGAAGCTCCCCATCCTCGGGGACATCCCGATCCTGGGCAAGCTTTTTTCAAATACGAGCAACGGCACGATCAAGACCGATATCCTGATGTCGATCACGCCGAGCATCGTGCGCACCATGGAGCTTCCCGACAAGGATGCGCTGAACTTCTGGTCGGGCACGGAAGAGGCCTACGACACGAAACCGCTGTTCGTGAGCACGGGGAAGAGCTCGAAATCGGCGGAAAAGCCCTTAGACAAGGCGGCGGTGCTTGACTCCATGGCGCAGCGGCAGCCTCCGGCAGCAGGCGAGCCGGCTAAACCGGTGGCTGCGGATCAGGCAGTACCGGCCTCGCTGGAGATCAAACCCGGTGAGTCCGCGTCCCCCCTGGGTCAGGATCTGAGGTACGACCTCTCCGTCAGCAACGTGAAGAACCTGTACGGTGCGATTGTCACGCTCGGTTACGATCCCAAAGTCGTGGAGTTCAAGGCGGCGAGCGAAAACGGGTTTCTGAAGAAGGACGGTCAGCAGACGTCTTTCCTTTTCTCGAATAACATCAAGGCCGGCACCGTGGACATCTACATGACCCGCATCGGCGACGTGGGGGGGGTCGAAGGTTCAGGCAGCCTCTGCACGATCATATTCCAGGGAAAATCAGCGGGCACGGCCAATATTATTTTCAAGAACGCAAAACTGGGGAATTTCAACCGGGAGCCCATCAAGACCGATCTCAAGGGTGCCAGGGCGGTCGTGAAGTAGCGGGGTCGACAGTCGCTGTATGACGAATCGGGATTCGGGCATATGCAGGTCATTCCCCGTTCGAACGGCATCGGCGCAGCGGGGCATCACGCTGGTGGAACTGATCGTGGTCATAGCCATCGTCGGAATCCTGGCTTCTGCGGTCATGCCCGTCTCGCGCATGACCGTGAAGCGGACGAGGGAAATGGAACTGCGCAGCGACCTGCGGACCATCAGGAACGCGATCGATGCATTTCGCGCCGACTGCATCGCGACGAAGGGGGTCAAGCTGTCGACGGACTACTGCAAGGCGGACCAGGATTACTACCCGGAATCCCTCGAACAGCTGACAAAGCCCCTGCGGCTGGCAAACGCCGTGGACAAGACGAAGAAGTACCTGAGGCGGATACCAAAGGATCCCATGACCCCCCCCGAGGACGGCGAGAATGCCAACTGGGGGCTCAGGTCATACCGGGATGAACCCGATTCCACCCAATGGGGCGGGGGGAACGTGTTCGACGTTTATTCCAAGAGCGAGGCAGTGGCAATCGATGGCACGAAATACAGTACCTGGTGATTGTCCGGGGGCAGACGTGACAGTGAATAACGGAAGGGCCGGGACCCCGGCCGCCGGCATCTCCTCCCAGCGCGGGTTCACCATGATGGAGCTGCTGATCGTCATGGCGATCATGGGCATTCTCCTCACCATTGCCCAGCCGAGCCTCAGGCAGTCCATCGTCAGGGCGCGGGAGGCGGTGCTGAAGGAGAACCTGTTCTCCCTGCGTGAGGCCATCGATCAGTACTACGCAGACTATGGAAAATACCCTGACCAGCTCGCGGACCTGACCAGCACGCAGGACCCCGCGAAGAGCTATATGCGCAGCCTGCCGAAGGACCCCTTCACGAACGCTGCCGACTGGATCACGGTTGCTCCTGCCGAGGGGAGCGAGGGTGGGATCTTCGATGTGCACAGCGCCAGCCCGCTCGTTGCTACGGACGGCACCGCCTACAACACGTGGTGAACTGTCTCGTTCGTCTCCGTGCGCGTTCTTTTGACGAACGCTTCTTCCGGGGGCAGCCTCAAAGAAATCATTCTCCTGACTTTTCCAATCTATTGTCTTCCTCCGAAGCGAGTAGCATGCGATCCTTGCACGGGCCTTCGCCTTCCGGTAAGGCTTTTTTTCTGCCTAGTGCCGCCGTTTCGGAAGTCACCGACCAGTAGGTTGACGCCGTCCATCCTAAAAAAAGCTTGCAACAACAGCATAAAACCAGTAATATTTATTTCGTGAAAAAAATCAAATATTTCTTCAGAAAATACTTCCTGACGGGGCTGCTCGTCCTGCTGCCGATCTGGGCGACCTACTACGTGCTTTCGGCCCTGCTCAGCGTGATCGACGGCATCCTAGGCGACCTCCCGCGGGATCTTATCGGCTTGAAATTTCCCGGGCTGGGCATTCTCACCCTGATCGTGGTCGTTGTCGCGGTCGGCATGCTGTCCGCCAATTATCTGGGCAGCCGCATCGTCCGGCTGAGCGACGAACTGCTGCACAAGGTCCCCCTGGTGCGCGGTGTCTACTTTACGGTAAAGCAGGTCATGGAGACGTTTTCCCTGAAGCAGAACTTTCACGGTGTTGCTCTCGTGGAGTATCCGCGCAGGGGATGCTACAGCATCGGATTCATGACCGGAGAAGTGCCCGGCGAGCATCTGAAGTTGAACGGCACGTTCGTGACCGTGTTCGTCCCGACCACGCCGAACCCAACAGCGGGGTTTCTCCTGGTCCTTCCCGAGCCGGAGGTCATCCAGCTCGATATGACCGTCGAGCAGGGAATGAGATTCATCATATCGCTCGGGCTCGTACCTCTCCGCGACGCCGATGTGCAGAAGATGAAACGCTCCCATCCCAAGGACGACACTGATGGCCTGAAAAAACGCCCGGAGATATCATCATGAAGCCGACCGTCCTCATTCTTGCCGCCGGCCTCGGAACCCGCATGAAGTCCGGCCTTGCGAAAGCCCTTCACCCGCTTGCCGGCCGTCCCCTGGTCGCGCATGCGTTGAACGCCGCGAACGGCATCGGTCCTGAGAGGGTTGTCGTTATCGTCGGGCATCAGGCCGAACAGGTCACCGCCGCTGTCGAAGCGCAAGGCGCCGAGATCGTCCTGCAGCAGGAGCAGCTCGGCACGGGGCACGCCGTACTGCAGGCGAGGCAAGCGATCGACCGGGCGAACGGACCTGTCATGATCCTTTGCGCCGACACGCCGCTCCTGACCTCCGGGACGCTCCGTGATCTCGCAGAGCTCCACGTGAAAACGCGCTCGGCGATCACGCTCATCACGGCGCGAGTCGAAAACCCCTACGGGTACGGACGGGTCGTGAGGGGATCATCCGGAGTCATGAAGGTCGTCGAAGAAAAGGACGCGACCGCACGCCAGCGGAAGATCACGGAAGTGAACGCAGGCATCTACTGTTTCGATAGATCCTTTCTCTCTGATGCGCTTGACCGGCTTGACCGGAACAATGCCCAGGGAGAATACTACCTTCCCGACGCCATCGCTTTGGCGCGCAGGAAGCAGCGCAGAGTCTCGGCGCTCGTGTGCGACGATCCGCGCGAGGTTCTGGGAGTGAACACGAGGAAGGACCTGAGCGTCGCAGAGGCCGTCCTGCGGGACCGCGTGAACACGGCCTGGATGCTGGCGGGCGTCACGCTGGTCGACCCGGACAGCACGTTCATCGGAAGCGACGTCGTGCTTGGCCGCGACACGGTCCTCTACGGGAATGTCCGGATCGAGGGAAAGAGCCGGATCGGCGAGCGCTGCACCGTGTACCCCGGATCGCGCATCGCGGACAGCGTGATCGGGGACAGGGTCACGGTCAAGGACTGCTCGATCATCGAGGAAAGCGAGATTGAGTCGGAAGCGGCAGTCGGCCCCTTCGCCCACCTCCGGCCGGGAGCGGTCATCAGCGAGCGCGCGCGGATCGGGAACTTCGTCGAGGTCAAGAAGTCGATCATCGGGAAAGGGAGCAAGGCGAACCACCTTTCCTATATCGGCGATGCGACCGTCGGCAGTGACGTGAACATAGGGGCCGGGGTGATCACCTGCAACTACGACGGGTTCCAGAAATACCGGACGGTGATCGAGGACGGCGTTTTCGTCGGCAGTGACGCACAGCTCGTGGCGCCGGTGCGGATCGGCAAAGGCGCGGTCGTGGCCGCGGGTGCGACGATAACCAAAGACGTCCCTCCGGATGCCCTGGCCATCAGCAGGGTCCCCCAGGCCGTCCGCGAAGGCTTTGCAAGCCGGAGAAGGAAGTTGAAACAGAAGAAGGACTGAATACATTGCAGAGTGAAGAGTGAAGGAGCTTCTCTTTCAATTTGCCAGTTCCCGTCTGAAATTTCGAACGGAGCATGATGATCCATGTGCGGCATTATCGGTTATATCGGCAGGGACCCGGCGGTCCCGATCCTGATCGAGGGGCTCAAGAAGCTCGAGTACCGTGGCTACGACTCGTCGGGGATCGCCGTTCTTGAGAACGGGAAGCTCGCTGTCCGCAGGGCTGTTGGCAAGCTGCAGAATCTCGAGACGCTCCTGCGCGGCGAGATGTTGAACGGCACCGTCGGCGTCGGGCACGTCCGCTGGGCGACCCACGGCAGGCCGTCCGAAGAGAACGCCCATCCCCACCGCGCGGGCAGCGTTGTCGTGGTCCATAATGGCATCATCGAGAACTACACCGAGCTCAAAATGGAGCTTTCTGCAGAGGGAAGGATCTTTCTGTCCGAAACGGACACGGAAGTGATCGCACACCTTATCGACAGCATCGCCGGGAAGAGAATCCCGCTGGAACAGGCCGTGCGGGAGGCCGCCGCCAGACTGCGGGGCGCCTATGCGATCGCCGTTATCGATGAGCGAAGCCCGGACGTCGTGGTCGGCGCCCGGAAGGGCAGCCCGCTCGTTGTCGGGCTCGGCCAGGGCGAGTTTTTCCTTGCTTCGGACATCCCGGCGGTCCTGCACCGCACCCGTGACATGCTGTTCCTGAACGATGATGAGATGGCCATCCTGTCCAATGAAGGCGTGAAGATAACCGACTTGTCGGGCAGGGAGCTTTCTCGCGAGATAACGCGCGTCCTGTGGAACCCGGTCATGGCCGAGAAGGGCGGGTACCGCCACTTCATGCTGAAGGAGATCTACGAACAGCCGCGCGCCATCATGGACACCATCCGGGGCAGGGTGTCCCAGGAGTCCGGAACGATCCACCTGGAGGAGATAGGCCTCACGCGCGAGCGGCTGGCCGCAGTAAAGAAGATATTCATCGTTGCGTGCGGGACGTCGTGGCATGCGGCGCTGGTGGGCAAATACATGGTCGAAGAGCTGGCCTGCATGCCAACCGAGGTGGACATCGGTTCGGAATTCCGCTACCGCTGCCCGCTCGTTGCCAGGGACAACCTCTTCATTGCAATCACCCAGTCGGGAGAGACCGCCGACACGCTCGCGGCGATGCGCGAAGCGAAACAGAAAGGAGCGACGGTCATCGCCGTCTGCAATGTGGTAGGGTCCACGGCGAGTCGCGAGGCCGACGGCGTGGTCTATACGCACGCCGGCCCCGAGATCGGCGTCGCCTCGACCAAGGCTTTCACGGCTCAGCTAACAGCGCTGTACCTGTTCGGACTATTTTTCGCCAGCATCCGCGGAACGCTCTCGGCGGAAGCGCTTAAGAAGAAGATCGAGGACCTGGTTCATATCCCGGCACTGGTGGAGCGCTGCCTCGAGTCGAACGAGGGCATTGAGCAGATTGCGAAACGCTATTTCAAGGCAAATGATTTCCTGTATCTCGGCCGTGGGCCGAACTTCCCGATCGCACTGGAAGGCGCGCTCAAGCTGAAGGAGATTTCCTATATCCACGCCGAGGGCTATCCGGCCGGAGAAATGAAGCATGGTCCCATTGCGCTGATCGACGAGAACCTGCCGGTGGTCGTGCTTGCGGGAAAGAACGGCGTTTACGAGAAGATCCAGGCCAATATCGAAGAGGTGAAGGCGCGCGGCGGCATCGTGATCGCGGTGACCACCGAGGGGGACACTGAGGTCGCCGGGCGCGTAGCTCATGCCATTTCCGTTCCTATTACGAACCAGCTCCTCATGCCGATCCTCATGACCATTCCGCTCCAACTGCTCGCGTACCACATTGCGGTGCTTCGCGGGGCCGATGTGGACCAGCCAAGAAATCTGGCGAAGAGCGTAACGGTGGAGTAGACTGCTTCGCGAAGAATGCGCCGCTAAAAATGATAATGGGGAATGAAAAGGTGGGGTAGGAGCGGGTCTGCCCGGTCCTCAACCGCAGGGTTTATATCGCTCCTTCGCTGATCCCCGGGCTCCCGGTTTCCGTTGAGCCGTCTCCGCAGGATTACGCCTTCAACTCGTGGGAAGCGCCCTTCCGGCCCGTGCGGTGTTTGTTCCCCTCGTCATCGGCAAGAAATCCCATATGAGTCAGCTCATGCATGATCCGCTGCGCGCCCTCCACGGGCGTCGACGAAACGGTATCGATGCAGAGCTCCGGCGAGCGCGGTGGTTCATAATCGTCATCGACACCGGTGAAGCCCGTTATCCTGCCCTGTCTCGCCATGGCGTACATGCCTTTCACGTCCCGCACGGCGCACACGTCCACGGGCGTGTCCACGAAGACCTCGATGAAGCGCCCGGTTCCTACCATCGACCGCACCTGGTCCCTGGCAGAGGCATAGGGGCTGATCAGCGCGCAGACGGCGACGCCCTCATGGCGGACCACTTCGGAGGCAACAAATCCCACCCTGAGGATGTTCGTGACCCGGTCCTCCCTGCTGAAGCCCAGCCCCTTCGTGAGATGGGTTCTTACCACGTCCCCGTCAAGGATCGTCACCTTCCTGCCCGCAGCCATGAGCAGGGGGGTGAGGCATTCAGCGATCGTTGATTTTCCCGAGCTGGGCAGGCCTGTCAGCCAGACGCAGAAGCCCTGGCGCGTTTTCGGAGGATAGGCCTCGAAAAGAATCTGCGCCACTTCCGGACAGGTGAACCATTCTGGCAGCCGTTTTCCCTGGAACAGGGATTCCTCGATGACGTTCGTGGCCGACACCCGGATGAACTGCGCCGGGCTGCTCACGGCACGGTCCGATGAAACGTAATGGTTCCCTTCGGGCAGATAGACCATTTCCTTGTGGGGGATCATGCCAACCCCGATCTCGTGCTCGTGGGCATGGAACAGATCCTGCACCTGCCGCGAGATGTAAAAGTCCCGGCCGGCGGAGTCTCTGCCCGGGCCGTGGGGGTCGCGGCCGATGATGAAGTAATTGGCGCCGTAATTCCTGTTGATGATCCCGTGCCAGATGCCGGCCCTCGGCCCCGCCATGCGAATCGCAAGGGGGAGCAGGTTTAACAGGGTTTTCCCTCGATCGAAATATTTCTCGATCAATTCCTTGTAGCAGCGCACCCGGGCGTAGTGTCCAGCGTCATTGTTCCCGGTTGCTCCGATCACGGGATGGATCAGCAGAGACCCGTCTACCTCCTCGGCGGCCGATTTCGTCAGCACCTCGTGGGCGCGGTGCATGGGATGGCGGGGCTGGTAAGCGATCACGTTCTCCCTGCCCATGGCTTCGAGCATGCCGCGCACTTCCGCAGGCGTTCTTCGGTGATCGGGGAAGTCGCCGTATCGGGGCATGCTGATCACCGTGAGCGGGCCTGAAAGGCAGTAGCGGCCCCATTGGTGCATTTCGCATACGAGCGGATGGCGTGAATCCGTAGTGCCGAGCACCATGCGATTTTCCGCCTCCCTGTCCCAGGAGAAAATCTCTTCAAGCGACATGATGGCGAGCATTTCGTTTGTCGGGCTTCGGAGGACCAGTCCTTTGCCTTCCTCGAGTCCCTGAATCGTGTCCACAGGCAGGGTGATGGGGATCGGGAAAAGCCTGCCGTCGGACAGCCTCATCTCACGCACTACGGACTGATAATCCTTCTCGCCCATGAACCGGTCCAGGGGGGAGAATGCTCCCATGGCGAGCAGATGGAGGTCGCACATTGACCGGAATGAAATCTGGATTGACGGCAATCCTTTTGCCTTGCGAATCAGTCGAAGTCGTTCTTCGGCAGCAGCGTGTAGATCAACGAGCCTGCCGCCGTAGGGAGCGATCAAGTGAACTGTCGGCGATTTCTCAATCCTGGCCATGATTGATCCTCCTGAGCATGAGAATATAAACCCCCTTGAGTCGTCTGTAACAGTGCTTTCCAGAGACGAGGATACATTTGAGCAACTCTTTTTAAGCCCGGTAATTGCCGTGATCCACTTTGGACTTAAGAAAGCTTCCCTGATATTACTCGTTTGTTTGCAGGATCTATACCAATGGCCATTTTTAATTAATTTCTGCCAATACCCTGATTAAGATAATAATAGGGTAGTCATTGAGACGAATTCCTGGTTCCTTTACGTCAGTTATTGTCACTCCAGATAGCATTCCTGTCCAAAATCGGACTTGTTTTTATGCTTTTATTTATAATCACTTGCGAAAGAATGCTGCTTGCCGGATTATGAAATTATTAATGGATAAGTCGTAATCTGGACAAAGCCTGTCAGTCATAAGCCCTCAATGTTCGTTCCTGACCGTACAATCGGAACTAGTGCTTTTTGCTAAGACGACCAGCCAATTAAAAAAGCATTTCAAACCCGCCTCAAAAAAACGCCATAACATCAGCCACATCCATCGGAAAATCATTCATTGACAGCGTCGACGTTAGAGGCGTGTGTTGCAGAAAGGCGCAAATAAGTCCGTAAACGCAGCTCTCTTCAGCGTGGTGTAAACAGGTGGCTCGCGATTTGCAACGTAATCGTTCAATCCGGCGCTGTGAGAACATTCGATGGCCGCATCTGCAGTGTTAAGAATATGGAAAGCAGGAAACAACTTGGATGAACCTCGTGACAACAAGGTCATGACTCGCGTCTGCTCTGGCAGCACCAGTGAAGCATCGCTGTGCTCACTGTTCTTCACATTTATCAAGATCGGGCTTACTGCTTTCGGTGGATTCATGGCGCTCATATCCGTAGTGCAGAACTATGCAGTCGAGCGAAAAAAAATGATCACCCACGAGGATATGCTGGATGGCGTTTCACTGGCCTCGGTCCTGCCCGGCCCTGTTGCGGTGAATGTTGTGGCCTATGTGGGCTACCGGGCTCGCGGAGCCACCGGCGCACTCGTGAGCGCAGGGGCGGTAATCCTTCCTGCATTTCTGCTTGTCCTTGCCCTCAGTTATGCTTATTTCACGTTCGGTCATATGCCGGCCGTCAACAAAGCGTTCCAGGGTTTTATCCCCGCCGTTACCGCCGTTATTTTCGTGACAGCAGGTAACATGGCGACAAAGGCGATCAAGGGAACGACCGAGTCGGTCATTGCCCTGGCTGCAGCCGGTCTTTTGCTCGGCGTGGGTGGTTTCCTGATTACGGTCGGCATCATCGTGACAAGCGGTTTCACGGGATGGCTGCTGTTTCACCTGCCCCGGGGAGGAGCGGGACAAGGGGATGCCCGTAGGCCGATCAACAAAACGAAAGCGACCGACCCCGGAGCGGGTACGCGGTTAGACGCATGGGCCGCCCCGCTCTCTGCCGCCTCTGTTGTGGTTCTGCCCGCGGCCGCGAAGCTGCTGATAGTCTTCGGAGCCATGAGCATCCTGCTCTTCGGCGGCGGTTACGTGTTCATTCCCCTGATCCAGCGCATCGTGGTGGATGGTTATGGATGGGTAACCCGCCAGGAGTTCGTTGATGCCATCGCGATGGGGCAGGTGACGCCGGGCCCTATCTTGATCAGTGCGGCCTTCATCGGATACAAGGTGTCCGGTCTGGGCGGCGCTGCTGCGGCAACGCTTGGTATCTTCACACCCCCGGCCATTGTCATGCTGCTCTGCACCCGGTTCATGGACAGGGTCAAGCGCTCGGATATGATCAAAGCCTCGTTGCGCGGCATACGGTCTGCCGTCATCGGCATGATCGCGGCTGCAGCGGTCACGGTAGCCCGCACGGCGCCCATGAACAGGGTAACGATCCTGATCTTCTGTCTGTCTCTCGTCGCTCTCCTTCGTTTTAAGGTAGAGACCGCCTGGATCATCCCCGCAGCGGGAGCCATGGGTCTGCTCTTGTATTAAGTTTTTGCAGCGACCGCGGTACGCAGCATACAGGCGAGGACCTGCGTCGGCAGGGAGGGAGGTTTTACCATGATGCCCATTTTTATGATCGGAACTCAGAGGTCGGGTTCGAACCTGCTCCGTTTGATGCTGAACCAGCTGCCGGAGATTGCCGCACCGCACCCGCCGCATATCCTGCAGCGGATCATGCCGCTTGTGTCCGTTTATGGAGACTTGAGCCAGGACTCGAACTTTGCCCAGCTCGTAGAGGATGTGTGCCGGCTCGTGGAACTGAACCCGGTCCCCTGGGAGGGGGTCAAACTTGACCGGGACGCAATTGCCCGTCACTGCCGCGAACGCAGCCCGGTGGCGCTCCACGGTGCGGTCTATGACAAGTGCGCCGAGGCCAAGGGAGCAGCGACCTGGTGCTGCAAGAGCCTGGCGAACATCAAGTATGTATCCCAGATAGAGAGCTATTTTCACAAGCCCAAATACATCTATTTGTACCGCGACGGGCGGGATGTCGCTGTTTCCTTTCATAAGGCCGTCGTCGGCGAGAAGCACTTCTACCATATTGCCCGTGAATGGGCGGCCACCCAGGAACTGGCACTGCAGATCCGGAAGGAGATGGAACCGGGCAGGTTTCTGGATATCAGCTACGAAGAACTGACCGGAGACCCGCAGAGAACGGCTCAGGACATCTGTGATTATCTCGGCCTGCCCTTTCGCGATGCCATGCTGGACTATTATCGAACCGAGGAAGCTAAGAGAGCGGCGTCCTCCAGCGAACTCTGGGGCAATGTCGTCAACCCCGTAATGCAGAACAACAATCGCAAATTCCTGCGGGAGGCCAGGGAAGAGGATATCAGGATATTCGAAGCCGTGGCCGGCCATATTCTCGACGCCCTGGGTTATGACCGCATCTTTATCCCCAGAGGAGAACAGGTGCGGTTCACGAATGCGGAAATAAAATCGTTCGATGCTGAAAATGCGGGGATGAAAGAAAAAGTGCTGAAGCTGATCGACCCGGCCGACCTCATACGGCGGGACCTGCAGGCGGGGCTGATCAAATCGATAGGGGAACGAAAGGCGTTCCCGCACGTGGCGCTGTCCCTGCCCGAGGACAGGCTGCTAAAATCCGGTCATTCAGGCGGGAACAGAGCATGATCGGGAATTGAGGAAGATGACAACGTTGGGGCATGCCGTGTACATGCCGATGTAAAATTGCAATTCCATAATCTAAGGAGGAACAATGAAGAACTGGGTGATGCAAGTAGTCGTAACACCGGTACTTTTAAGCGTGGGAGCTGTTGTGGTCATGGCCGGGATCGCGTCCGCCGAGATCAAGCTTGGGACGGTGCCTCGTCTAAGCGCGTCCGAATTGCATAGGATGTATACGCCGCTGGCCGAATACCTGGCAAAAGAAACCGGGGAAAAAGTGAGCATTGTAGTCCCGAAGGACTTTCCGGCATTCAAGGAGGCGGCAAAAAACGGCCAGATGGACATCGGCTTCGCGAACCCCCTGCTCTACGTCGAGATCAAAGACAAGGTGAATATCGAGCCACTCGCCTTGTCATCGGAGGTGAAAAGCGGCACCAGGCTCCGGGGGATCATCATCGTGAGAAAGGACAGCGGGATAGAGCGCATCACGGACCTCAAGGGGAAGAAATTCGTTTTCATGGACAAGGATTCTCCCGCGGGCTACCTGTTCCAGCTTCTGCTCCTGAACAAGGCCGGCTTCGACACGAAGAAGGACATCACTGTCCTGCCCTTCGCCAAGAGGCACGATAAGGTCGTTCAGTCCGTGTTCGACCGGACCGCCGATGCCGGCGGGATCCGCGAGGACGAACTGGAAAAGGTGAAGGACAAGGTCGATATTTCCCAGATCAGGATCGTGGGGTATACCGACTATTTTCCGAACTGGCCGTTATTCGCCACTCCGAAGCTGAAAGCAGAAACGGCGACGAAGATCAAAGCCGCCCTGCTCAAGCTGAAGCCGAACGATCCGAATAATGAAGCCATCCTGGGCCCGGCCCGGCTCACCGGGTTCATCCCCATTGCTGACAAGGAATATGATGACCTGCGGAAGGCGACAAAGATATCCGGCAGCATGTAGCCGGACGTCCCTTCGCAGGAAAGAGAGCATTGCCCGGCGCGAGCGCGGAAGCCGGACAACAACGACCGGCGAACAGGAGAGGAGCAGTCATGGACAGGAACGATTTCAAAAAATGGACGTTAACCAGAAAATTTCTGGTCAGCATTCTGCTGGCGCTTCTTCTGGTCTTTACGGCCATGGGAACGATCATCAGCATACATGAAAAGAACGTGCTCGTTTCCGACCTCAAGGACAAGGGGGAGAATGTGGCGAGGTTCCTCGCAGCCATTTCTGCCGAACCGATCCTGAGCTACAACCTCTCTTTTCTCGAGAACCATGTACGGTATGTTTCCGAAGGAGACGACGACATCATCTATGCGGTCATTCTCGACAAGGAGGGGAAAGAGCTCACGCGCCAGAAAAAAGAGAACAGGGACACCGCCGACGTTCTTGAATATACCAGCCCCATACTCCAGCAGAGCGAGAAGATCGGTCTTGTCAAGATCGGCTATTCGACCCGGGATATCAACCGGGCGCTGCGGCAATCGCAGACGATCCTGACCTCGCTGTCCCTCGCGACCATGCTCGCGGTCTCGGCCATCATCTATCTGCTTTTCCGCATCCTCGCGGTCAAACCCATCGACCGGCTGAATGCCGTTGTCGATCAGGTCTCGTCGGGAGACCTTACGATAACCCCGGAGGCTGAATCGGGCGACGAGATCGGGATGCTGTCCGCTTCGATCGGATCGATGGTTGAGAAGCTGAGGACCGTCGTAGGAGACGTGAAGGCTGCGGCCGCGGGAGTGGCATCCGGCAGCCAGACGATCAACGCGGGCTCTGAACAGATGTCGCAGGGAAGCACGGAACAGGCAGCCTCCGCAGAAGAGGCCTCGTCCTCCGTTGAAGAGATGAATGCAACCATCAGGCAGAATGCCGATAATGCCATGCAGACGGAAAAGATAGCACTGAAAAGCGCTGACGATGCACAGGAGAGCGGAAAGGCCGTGGCCGAAGCGGTGGCTGCCATGAAGGATATTGCGGAAAAGATATCGATCATCGAGGAGATCGCTCGGCAGACGAACCTGCTGGCCCTCAATGCGGCGATCGAGGCGGCCCGCGCGGGCGAGCATGGGAAGGGGTTTGCCGTGGTCGCGGCGGAGGTACGCAAACTTGCCGAACGAAGCCAGATCGCGGCTGCTGAGATCAGCAGACTTTCCCGGTCCAGCGTTGATGTTGCGGAAAAAGCCGGATCCATGCTTTCCAAACTCGTTCCCGATATCCAGAAGACCTCGGAGCTCGTGCAGGAGATCAGTGCGTCGAGCAAGGAGCAGGCATCGGGTGCGGACCAGATCAACAGCGCCATCCAGCAGCTCAATCACGTGATCCAGCAGAACGCGGGATCGGCGGAGGAGATGGCCTCCATGGCCGAAGAACTGTCGTCCCAGGCCGCCCAGCTTCTGCAGACCACCGCCTTCTTCAGGGTAGACGCGGGGAGAACGACGGTGGCCACGGCCGGTGATGATATGCGGAAGGACCCGGCGTCCAGGGTCAGAATAGCACCGCCGGTACACGGGGAGGCGCCCGCAGTGAAGCGAGGGCCGATATTCTCAGGCGTGAAGTTCGATTTGGGGCATCCCGGAAACGGCAGGTCGATGGATGAACGGGACAGGGAATTTGAGAAGTTCTGAGCCCTCGGAACAATCGCCCTGAAATGCCGCAAAGAGTTGAACAGAGAAGGCACTCATTGTTTTGAGTGCCTTCTCTGTTTTTTTCAGCCTCCGCCGGTTTTCCTCCACTTATATCCTTCGCAAGGAAATGTCTTTCCTGTTGATTTATCACCGGAATATCATTATAATGCATCTCCTGACCCGGAGGCTGGAGCGGTCATCCGCGATGTACCCGCTCCGGATTTTCAAGCGTAGTCACGGCGGGGAACAGCCTCCGCTTGACTTCGCCGGAGCTTCCGGTTCAGGCAGAGAACTGCGCCTTATCATGGATTACCTGGAAAATTTAAACCCGCCCCAGCGTGAAGCGGTATTGTACGGAGATGGACCGCTCCTGATCCTCGCCGGCGCCGGCAGCGGGAAGACGCGCGTCATCACCTGCCGGATCGCGCACCTGATCCGCGAGCGCGGCGTTGATCCCTACAATATCCTTGCGGTGACCTTCACGAACAAGGCCGCGAACGAAATGCGTGAGCGGCTTGAGCGGATGATCGACATTCCGCTCGGGCGGGGGGTCGGTTACGGCGGGCTCTGGATCAGCACCTTTCATTCGGCCTGTGTCAGGATCCTCCGGCAGTACATCGACCGGATGGGTTACAAGAAGCACTTCATCATTTACGACGAGACGGACCGTTCCTCGCTCATCAAGGCGTGCGCCTCTGACCTGCGGGTCGACACCGAACGCTACCAGCCGCGGGCCATCGGCGCGAAGATCAGTGCGCTCAAGAACAACCTGACCGACGCGGAGCAGTTCCAGAAGACGAGCGCCGGCTTCGGGTTCGATGACGCCGTCTCGCGGGTGTACGCGCTGTACGAGGAAAAGCTCAGGGAGTCGGGCAGCCTGGACTTCGACGATCTCCTCATGCTGACAGTGCGGCTTTTCGAACGGCACCCGGACGTGCTCACTTATTTTCAGAACCTGTTCCACCATATTCTGATCGACGAATACCAGGACACGAACCATGCCCAGTACCGGCTCGTGCGCCTGTTGACCGCGGTGCGGAAGAACTTGTGCGTGGTTGGCGACGACGACCAGAGCATCTACCGGTTCCGGGGCGCCGATATATCCAACATCCTGAACTTCGAAAAGGACTACCCCGAAGCGCGGGTGATCAAACTTGAACAGAACTACCGGTCGACGCAGAACATCCTGGGAGCGGCCGGGGCCGTGGTTTCGCGGAACCTGGGCAGGAAACCGAAGGAGCTCTGGACCCGGAAACGGGGCGGCGACAAGATCCTGGTCTACAAGGCGCAGGACGAGAAGGACGAAGCGCGTTTCATCTTCCGGACGGTGCAGCAGCAGGTCGAGGAAGGCAGGAGCCTCCGCGAGATGGCGGTGCTCTACCGCACCAATGCACAGTCGCGCGCCCTGGAGGACGAGCTCAGGAACCGCGGCATCCCCTACAGGATCTTCGGCGGCATGCGCTTCTACGACCGCAGGGAGATCAAGGACGTGATCGCCTATCTCCGGGTCCTGCAGAATCCCGCGGATCTGGTCGGCTTTCGCCGTATCGTGAACGTCCCGGCGCGCGGCATCGGTGATACGACGATCGAAAAACTGGAGGCCGCGGCTGCCGCAGCGGGCATCGGCCTCTATCAGGCGGCATGCAACCCGGACAGCGCTCCCATCACCCCGGCCGCGAGACGGAAACTGCGCGAGTTCACGGCGATGATGGAGCGGGTCCGTGCCGACCTGGGAACGATGACCATTACCGACCTTGTCCGCCGCGTGATCCACGAGAGCGGGTACGCTGCCGCGCTGGAACAGGAGAAGAGCGTTGAATCACGGATCCGGCTCGAGAACCTGAATGAGCTCCTGACCGCGACCGAGGACTTCCAGGAACAGAACCGGGACGCATCGCTTGCCGCGTTTCTGGACCAGGTTGCTCTCATAACCGATGCTGAAGAGCAGGCCGACGCCGAGGGCAGGCGGGGCAGGTCGGATTCCGTGACCCTCATGACGCTCCATAATGCCAAGGGCCTCGAGTTCAGCGTCGTCTTCCTGGCGGGCATGGAAGAGGGCCTGTTCCCGCACTCGCGCTCCGCGGAGAACGAAGAGGAGCTCGAAGAAGAGCGCAGGCTGTGCTACGTGGGCATCACGAGGGCAAAGGAGCGCCTGATCATCACCCATGCCGCCGAGCGGCGTCTCTATGGATATCCCCAGGCCAACCTGGTGTCCCGTTTCCTGCAGGAAATGCCCGAAGAGGCCCTGGAGAAAACGGGGGAATACGAGTTCGAACGCTCCATCGGCAGGGACCGGCCGCGCTGGACCGACGCGGTCATTCCCGAAAAGCAGGTACCTGTGACGGATACGTTCGCCGGGGCGGCCAAGAAGCAGGACGGCAGCAGCCGCTATTACCGGGGCGCCGTCGTGAAGCACTCGACGTTCGGGATCGGGACGGTCCAGCGGTCGGAAGGGTCTGGCGATGATATCAAGATCAGCGTCAGTTTTCCGGGACACGGCGTGAAGACGCTGGCAGTCAAGTACGCGAAGCTGGAAGTCATTTGATTTAGACACTGATGGACACTGATAAAAGCTATGAATGATCTGATCAAACTATTTGAATCATATCTTCTATCAGCGTGAATCAGCGTCAATGCTTATAGGAGATCTTCATGAAAATCACAAAAAAGGAAGTGGAGCACGTTGCCAAGCTTGCCAGGCTTGAGCTTTCGGAGCAGGCCAGGGACCTCTTCACGGACCAGCTCTCGAACATCCTGACCTATGTGGAACAGCTGAACGAGATTGACACGAAGGGCGTTGAGCCGACGTCGCATGTGCTGGACATAAGCAACGTCATGCGCGAAGACGTGCCCGTCGAGAGTCTTCCCCAGGAAAAGGCGCTGGAGAACGCGCCGGACAAGGCCTCGGGGCACTACCGCGTGCCGAAGATAATCGAGTAGTCGCGGGAAAAACAGCGTGACCGTGATGAATACTGACAGGATAGGTGAGGTGTCTCTGGTGCTTATTTTCAGATGCATCATAATTTATTATCCGTGTTAATCTGTGTCAAAATGGAAGAGACGGTAAAGAGGAAAACATGTTCAGACTGATGCTTCGATCCAAGATCCACCGGGCAGCCGTGACGGACGCGAACCTCGAGTATGAGGGGAGCCTGACCGTCGATCCCGTGCTGCTGGAAACGGCCGGCATTCTCCCGTATGAACAGGTGAGCGTCTCGAACCTGAACAACGGAGAACGGTTCGAAACCTACGTGATCCCCGGGAAGCGCGGGTCCGGCGAGATGGTCCTGAACGGCCCGACGGCACGGAAAGGCGTGAAGGGAGACAAGATCATCGTCTTCTGCTACGAATATTTCAACGAGGACGAACTCAAGACCTATCAGCCGAAGATCGTCCTGGTGGACGAGAACAACCGGGTGAGGGAGAAATAATGGAGCTTTGCCAGCGCACGATCCATGAGCTGCACGAGATGCTGAAGAAGGGAGAGACGACATCGGCTGCCATCACCGAGTCGGTCCTGAGCAGAATAGCTTCCGTTGATGACAGGGTCAAGGCCTATATCACGGTGACGGCTGAAGAAGCCCGCGCCCATGCGGCGGCCGCGGATAAGCGGATGAAAGCCGGAGTCGTGGCATCGCCGCTCCAGGGCATCCCGATCGCGGTCAAGGACAACATGTGCACGGCGGGGATCAAGACCACGTGCGCCTCGAAGATCCTCGGCAATTTCGTTCCGCCCTACGACGCAACCGTCGTCGCCCGGTTGAAAGAAGCGGGAGCCGTCCTGTGCGGCAAGCCGAACATGGACGAGTTCGCCATGGGATCCTCCACGGAGAACTCTGGCTTTTTTATCACGAAGAACCCCTGGGACCTCGCGAGGATCCCGGGAGGGTCGAGCGGCGGCTCGGCTGCCGCTACGGCCGCTGATGAGTGCATCGGCTCGCTGGGGTCTGATACGGGAGGCTCGATCAGGCAGCCTGCTGCATGCTGCGGCGTGGTCGGCCTGAAGCCTACGTACGGCCGAGTTTCGCGCTATGGTCTGGTGGCCTTCGCTTCATCTTTGGACCAGATCGGCCCGATCACCAAGGACGTCAGTGACACGGCGATCCTCATGAACGTCATTGCCGGCCATGATCCGAAGGATTCCACCTCGGCCGATATCGCGAAGCCGGACTTCACAAAGGCGCTCAAGAGGGACGTGAAAGGCCTGAAGGTGGGGCTCCCCCGGGAGTATTTCATCGACGGCATGGACCCGGAGGTCGAGCGCGCGGTGCGGCAGGCGGTCAAGACCCTGGAAAGCCTGGGCGCCGCGATTGTTGATGTGTCGCTGCCGAACACCCGGTACGCCGTGGCAACCTATTATATCCTCGCTACCTCCGAGGCGAGCTCGAACCTCGCGCGGTATGACGGGGTGAAGTACGGCTATCGCGCCGCATCGCCCAAAGACCTCCTTGATATGTACAAGAGGAGCCGCGACGAGGGGTTTGGGCCAGAGGTGAAGCGCAGGATCATGCTCGGGACGTATGCACTGTCAGCCGGTTACTACGACGCCTATTACAAGAAAGGCCAGCAGGTGCGAACGCTGATCAAGCACGATTTCGATGAGGCGTTCAAGACCGTCGATGTCATCGCGACGCCGACCGCGCCTACCGCGGCGTTCAAGATCGGGGAGAAGTCGGCAGATCCTCTCCAGATGTACCTGTCCGACATCTTCACGATCAGCGTGAACCTGGCCGGCATACCAGGCATCTCGATCCCCTGCGGTTTCACTTCGGCGAACCTCCCTATCGGTCTCCAGATCCTGGGGAAGCATTTCGATGAGGAATCAGTCATCCACACGGCCTACGCCTACGAGCAGGCCACGGAGTGGCACAGGAGAAAGCCGAAGCTGTGATGAGCTCGGAGTGCCGAGTTCGGAGTTACGATTTTAATCGTCTCTATGGTTATTGAGAAATTTTCTGCGTCCTCTGTGGTTCAATGCATTGAAAGGAACAGCTATGAAATATGAGGCAGTGATCGGGCTTGAGGTTCACGCTCAGCTCCAGACCAGGACGAAGATCTTCTGCGGGTGCGAGACGCGGTTCGGCGAGGAAGCGAACACGAGGACCTGCCCGGTGTGCATCGGCATGCCCGGCGTGCTGCCGGTCCTGAACCGGAAAGCCCTCGAGTACATCGTCAAGACCGGCCTGGCCATGGACTGCACGATCAGCGCGTTCAGCCGCTTCGCGCGCAAGAACTATTTCTACCCCGATCTTCCGAAGGGCTACCAGATCTCGCAGTATGAGCTGCCCGTCTGCGGCCGGGGCCATGTCGAGATCGTGGTCGACGGACAGGTCAGGCGCATCGGCATCACGCGCATACACCTCGAAGAGGACGCGGGCAAGAACCTGCACCAGGCCGAGGGCGGGGCGAGCCTCGTGGACCTGAACCGGGCCGGCACGCCGCTGATGGAGATCGTGTCAGAGCCGGACATCCGGACGCCCGAGGAGGCATCGGAATACCTGAAGAAACTGCGCTCGATCCTGCGCTACATCGAGGTGTCCGACGCGGACATGGAAAAGGGCAACTTCCGCTGCGACGCCAATGTCTCGATCCGGCCCGCCGGCTCCCATGAGTTCGGCACCCGGGCGGAGATCAAGAACGTGAACTCCTTCAAGTTCGTTCAGAAGGCGATCGAGTACGAGATCAAGCGGCAGGCCCAGGTTCTGGATGAGGGCGGACGGGTGGTCCAGGAGACGCGTCTCTACGATTCGGCAAAGGGAGTGACCTTCTCGATGCGAAGCAAGGAGGAGGCGCACGACTACCGCTATTTCCCGGAGCCCGACCTCGTCCCGGTGGTCATCGCGAAGGAACTGATCGAGGAGATCCGGGCGTCGATTCCCGAACTGCCCGATGCCAAGCGCGGCCGTTTCGTGAAGGACTACGGCCTTCCCGAGTACGACGCTTACATGCTGACCCAGAGCCGCGCCCTGGCCGGCTACTTCGAGGAAGCCGTGAAGCTCACGAACCAGCCCAAGGTGGTGTCCAACTGGATGATGGGTGAGCTGATGCGGCTGCTGAATGCCGATGGCAGGGAGATCGAGGACTGCCCCATCAGGCCCGAACGGCTCGCCGGTCTGATCAAACTGATCATCGACGGCGTGATCAGCACCAAGATCGCAAAGACCGTGTTCGAGGAGATGTACCGGTCCGGCAAGGACGCGGAGGCGGTCGTCAGGGAACAGGGACTGGTACAGGTATCGGACACCGGCGAGATCGAGAAGATCATCGATGAAGTGATCAAGGCCAACCCCGGCCAGGCGGCTGACTACCGCGCCGGCAAGGAGAAGCTGTTCGGATTCTTCGTGGGGCAGGTCATGAAAGCCAGCAAGGGCAAGGCGAACCCGGACATGGTGAACCAGCTGCTCAAGAATAAATTGAGCGGGTAACAAATAGGGGAAATGGTACACTTCAAAATATTATCAGAGAGTGGGGGGTTGAGCAATGCTTGAGCAAATGCACAGACACATGAAATGGATCATGTGGACGATCGTTGTCCTCATCACGGTCACGTTCCTGTTCTTCGGGATCTACCCATCGTCAGTCAGCGGCAGGACGGTGGCCAAGGTGAACGGCTATGTGATCGGATCCGACGACGTGAACCGCGTCTACCAGAACATGGTCGAGAATTACCGCAGGATCCTGAAGGACCAGTTCAATGAGGGCTTTTCCCAGGTGCTCAGAAAACAGGCCCTGCAGGAGCTGATCCAGACCAGGCTGCTCGTGCAGGAGGCGGAGCGCATGGGGATGAAGGTAAGCGACAGCGAGATCCAATCCTACATCATGCAGATCCCAGCGTTCACGAACCAGCAGGGGAAGTTCGACCAGCGGAATTACGAGTACGCGCTCAGGAACATCAATATGACGCCTGCCGTATTCGAGGCGAGCCAGCGTGAATATCTCCTTCGCATGAAGCTGGAGCGGCTGGTCGAAGACGCGGTCGCCGTGACGGACAGTGAGGTGAGCTCGGCCTATGCCGCAAAGAACCCCAAGGCGAAGAAGGGCGATTTCGAGAAGAACAGGGAAGCGTTCGGTCAGACGTACTTAGCGGAAAAGAAGCGTGAGGCGTTGAACGCCTTCGTCAAGGGCCTGATGGGCAAGGCGTCCATCAGCGTAAACGAACGGTCCATGGGGTCGTAATCAGAAGAGAACCGACAATAAAACAGAAGCCGCCGGAATGCATCCGGCGGCTTTTTTGTTGGATCGACAGGTTTAATGCCAGACAATGTCCCGGACATCACGAGAGGAGCTCAGATATCCGCCTTCCACTCCAGATCCCCCGTCATTTCCCATTGCACGAAGTTCCGGATCCTGAGCCTGGAATCTTCCGGAGCGTCCACGAATTCGAGACCGATACCCGGCTCGGCATCGATCTGCGTTCCAAGAGGGATCACCCGGGCGACCCGGGCGGTCAGTTCCATGACCACGGTATCGCGGGGCAGGGTGAAACGGACATGGATCACCGCACCTTCCGGCAGGCTTTCGTGCGACCGCAGATAGAGACCGCCCTCGGAAAGGTCGACACACATCAGTCGCGCTTCAGGGGTTCCCTCCCTGATCTCCACGATGAACTTTGCGGGGATGCGCGGCGCGTGGCGCTGTTCGCCGGTCAGACGGCCGAGGACGCCGTAGACGATGGACAGGTCGAGCGGCTTGGTGAGGACCGCCGTGCAGCCGAGCGACAGGAGCGAATCGTCGGCCGGTGTGTTCTCGCTCGTCAGGAATACGACGAGCGGCAGATCCTTCACCGCGGCATCGCTCCTCAAGAGCATGATCGAAGCCCGCTGCTCCAGGCCGGTGACGTCTCCGTCATAAATGATCAGCGAAAAGCGGGTATTCTGCGCCAGGCGCACGCCTTCTTCAGCGGTTTTCGCGAGGATCGGCGAGTACCAGATGCGCTTCAGCAGGACGCCGAGGTACATCTGGCCTGCCGGCGTGCGGCAGATGATCAGGACGGATTTTTTTTCGGACATTTCAGGAATTCCTCACAACCGATGAATGTTCACGCGGCAAAAGGCTGCCGGGTATCAGCGCTTGAGATCCGCCAGACCGGAAAAGAGATGGATCAGGCTCATGCAGCCCTTTTCCCAGTCAGAGAGCAGCAGGCTCTCATTCTCGGAATGAGCCGCACTGTACGGGTCACCGACGCCGAAGAGAAGCGCGGGCACCCCCCCGAGGGCGTCCGTAATGGTCTGCACAAAGGGAATGGACCCTCCCGCTCCCACGACGGCCGGCTTTCTGCCATAACCCCGCTCCAGCGCGTTGAGCGCGGCCTCGAATACATCGCCCTTCGTATCGGAGTACCACCAGCGCGAAGGCGTTTCAGGCTCGATGCTGACCTGCACCCCCCAGGGCGCGTGGTGGAGCAGATGGCCCTTCAACTGCTCGAGCGTTTCAGAGGGGTCCATGTCGGGGACGGTCCTGATGCCGATGCGGGCATAGACGCTGTCATTCACGATGTTCGAGGCCTGCTTCCTGCTGCTTGCTTCGATCACGTTGACGGTGATGGACGGGCGATGCCACATCTTCTCATACACGGTTCCTGCTCCGCCGACGAGCTTCGCAGTATCGAGCATTCTCGATTGCTTCCGGTACAGGCGTTCATCAAAGGGGAGCGCAGCGAGGTCAGATTGCTCAGCGCTCGAGAGCGGGCGTACCCTGTCCATCAGACCCGGGATAGCCGGCCGTCCCTCGTCGTCCACGAGGCTTGCGAGCATCCTGGCGAGGGCGAGAACGGGGTCCGGAAGCGGACCTCCCCAGGTGCCTGAATGGACGCTCGATTCCAGCGAGCGGACCTCCACGTTCACGGTGACAATGCCCCGCAGGGAGGCGGTGAGCGACGGCACGCCGCTGTCGAAATTCTCACTGTCCGCGATCAGCACGACGTCCGCGGCAAGGAGATCACCATGCTTTTTGAGCAGCATCTCGAGATTCGTGGAGCCGACCTCTTCCTCGCCTTCGACAAGCACCTTGACATTCAGGGGCAGGGAGCGCGTTGACCGGAGAAAGGAGCCGATGGCCGCGGCATGCATGACCACGCCTCCCTTGTCATCCGACGAGCCCCTGCCATAGAGTCGGCCATTCCGCACTTCGGGCAGAAAAGCGCCCGACTTCCAGAGCGGTTCCCGGCCGATCGGCTGGACATCGTAATGGGCGTACAGCAGGATCGTGGCCTTGCCCTTCTGTTCCGTCCATTGGCCGAGCACCGAGGGATGACCTGTTCCTGCGGGGAGAACGCGTACGTCAGTGAGGCCGTTCCTGGAGAGGAGCCGCGCAACCGCTTCGGCGCCCTGGACGAGCGGCGCGGGGTCATAGCCGGGAAAACTGATGCTCGGAATGCGGACAAGGTCGATCAGGTCCTTCACATGTTCCGATTTATTCTTTGCGAAGTGTTCGAGGGCCGCGCTCAGTTGTTCGTTCTTCATAGAAACCTCGCTCCTATTGGTAACTGCGACATCCGATGATCGGAACAAGTTCGGGGAAGAGGGGTACCGTGCATACAGCATGGCCGTGATGCGGCACATTCTGGAATCGTGAAACCGCTCTTATTGTATGTCTTCATTCCCTGATGTCAAGGGATTGTTTTCCCGCGCTCGATGCGCTAAACCAACAGGCGTTTAAACAGCAAAGGGTCGGCAGAGAGCCGACCCTTCTTTATAACTCAATTCATCGTACGTTACCCGGACTTCCCGGGAGATTCTATCAAAGGAGATGGTCAGGAAGCTTCATATCGTTGCTGCTCCCCGCTGGAAGGACGATTGCCGCGAAGCGCTTGCTTTTCAGTTCCCGGAAGATGCCGTCGGTCTGGAGTGTGCGTTTAAGTGTCCGGGCGCTTTTTCAACATTCTTGCCCTCGACCCTTACCTCCAGTTCTTGTTCCGTCCCCCGCCGAAGCCGCCTCCGCTGCCGCCCCGCCGGTCTCTGCCGCCGCCTCCACCACCACCGTAGCCGCCACCCCCGCCGCTTCGCTCACGCTGGGGTCTCGCTTCATTTACCGTGATCGTCCGTTCCATCAACGAAGTGCCGTTCAGGGCGGTAATTGCCTTGTCACCGTCATCATCGGAACCCATTTCGACGAAACCGAACCCTTTTGACCTGCCGTTTGTCGGGTCTACGATGAGCTTGACCGACGAAACTTCGCCGATCTTGGAGAAGGCTTCTCGCAGATCCTCTTCCGTCGTGCTGTACGACAAATTTCCTACATAAAGCTTCTTGGCCATCTCTCCATCCCTCCCTGGATTTTCCGCAGGGTAGACCCCAAAACGCAACGTTTTCCGGTTCCCTGTTCGGTGAACAAAAGTTGCCCTTTAAGCTAGATTAGCATACGTTCCGTGTCTGTGCAAGCCCCTTGGCCCTCTTTTTCCGGAGCATGGTGCCTGTGCGCAGGGTGTTGCTTCCCGGATCAGCGATTGTCTCTTCTATCCTGTCTCATCCTGTCGCGATCAAAGCCGCTGTTACGGGAGGGCATGCCGCCTGAGAATCCGCGGGCTTTCGAATAGGCATTGCTTTTTCGGGCGCCGCCGAACGTCTTCGGCCCGGGACGCGAGGAGCTGTTCCTCGGGCTCGGGGCGCGAAGCGCATACCGCGGCTCAAGACCCGGGACCACGTGGCGTGGAAGGGTCTGGCCTATGTAACGCTCGATCCGGTTCAGGGAATCCAGTTCCCTGCCCGAGACAAAGGAGACGGCTATGCCCGTGGCGCCGGCCCGGCCGGTGCGGCCGATGCGGTGAACGTAATCCTCGGCATTTTTCGGGAGGTCAAAGTTGACGACATGGGAGATGCCGGCCACGTCGATTCCCCGCGCGGCGACATCGGTCGCCACGAGCAGCCGGATCCTTCCCTGGCGCATCCTCATGATGGCGCGGTTCCGGGCATTCTGGCTCATATCGCCATGGAGCGCCTCGACGCTGTGGCCCTGATCGGACAGTTCCCGGGCAAGCTGGTCTGCGTTCTGCTTGGTTCCCGAAAAAATGATCGCCCGCGTCATGGCGCTGTCGGCAATAAGGTGCTTCAGCAGCCGGTTCTTGTGCTGCATGTCATCGACGGCATGGAGGCGCTGTTCGATCGATTCGAGGGTGGTCTTTTTTCCCGCGATCTCGATGCGGACGGGGTCCTTCAGCAGGCGCTGGGCAAGCTTTGCCATCGAATTGTCCCACGTCGCGGTGAAGAGAAGCGTCTGTCGCGAGGACGGCGTGGCCGCTGCGATGGTCTCGACGGCCTCGCTGAAACCCATGTCGAGCATGCGGTCGGCCTCGTCGAGGACGAGCAGTTCGAGACGCGAAAAATTGATGCGGCCCCGTTCCAGGTGGTCGATCAGCCTGCCGGGCGTCGCCACGATCAGGTCCACGGGCTGCGACAGGAGCCGCTGCTGTTCGAAATAGGGCATGCCGCCGAGGATGGCGCCGCTCCGGATCTTCATGAACTTCCCGTAAGTCTGGACCGCGGCGGTCACCTGGTTGGCCAGTTCCCGCGTCGGCGTGAGCACGAGCACGCGCGGGCCTTTGGACCGGCCTGCTGCTGTTGACGGCACGGCGAGGCGCTGAAGCGCAGGAAGTACGAACGCCGCGGTCTTGCCGGTGCCCGTCTGGGCAGAGGCGATCAGGTCACGGCCTTCGAGCGCCCTGGGAATTGCCTGGTCCTGGATGGGCGTGGGCGCGGGATAGCCGCACTGGGTTATGGCTTTGAGGATCGGTGCAACGAGCTGCAGATGTGAAAATGGCATTCTAGTCCTTTCAAGAAAGCCGCTGATCAGCCAAAACGACCGGCGCATCCGTCGTCGCGCGGGGAACCGGTCCCGTGCGTTCACGGCAACACTGCGTGAACGTTCGTTTCGTGCGGTAAAGCGGGTTAGTGGTTAGTGTGCGGGCCGCAGGGATACACCTGTATCCCTGAACAAGGACGGCATGAGCACGGATGCGACCGCTGGTAACGTCATCGTTCGCCAACCATGCATGCTGCCGCTATTTCAGAAGGGGACTGAAAGCAAGGGGGGGTCAGGGATCGATGGAGTTCGAAGGCGGGGATAGGATGGGATTTCAGGAGCTTCATATCCCGCCAATGTTTTAACAGTCGAGGCATTATACCGATTCCGGCATAAATAGCAAGTTTTTTCTCGCGCCAGGTTGTTTTACCCGCTCATCCAGAGAATGCTCCCGGGTGATCCCGCGAGGAAGCGACCCTGCCCCGCAGGGTCAGGTCAGTTACTTTACCGGGTTCGACCCCATGGTGACTTGCACAAATCCCGCCGGCCGGATCCATTGGGCAAAGGCTTTTTGCACCTCTTTATCGGTAAATTTCAGATACTGCGCGGCCGCGCGGACCGGCTCGTCGAGCGGCAGGTCTTCCTGGGAACGGGAAAGCATTCCCCCGGCGATGCTGTCCATGCTGGCTTCCGAGAGGGGCAGCTGTTTTATCAGTAAGATCTTGGCCCGCCGCAATTCAGCTTCCGTTACCGGGTCTGTCTGCATTTTACGGAGGTTCCGCTCGATCATGGCCCGTGCCTTGTCGACATTCGGGGGATCGCAGGCAAAGAATACGCCGAAAAGCGAGCGTGTTTTGTCCGCATCGAGAAAAGACTCCACCGTGTAGACCAGACCGGCCTGCTCCCGCAGGTCGTGGTACAGCCGTGAAGCATAGAACGCGCCAGACAAAACGTGATTGCCGAGCATAAGCTTGTAATAGTCGGGATGGGAGCGGGTGATGCCGATCGTTTCGGCAAGCGTTACCTGGTCCTGTACCCTGCTCGCATCAGGCACCGTGGCGGCAGAAGGCCTGTTGGAGGGCACCGGCGGCAGATCGGTTGCGGGCTTCCGGCCTTGAGTACGCCACGCGCCGAAATATTTTTCAACCGCAGCCCTGGCCTGTGCAGGCGTTATGCGGCCTATGATCACGATGGTCGTCAGGTCAGGACGAAACGCCTTCTCATAATAAGTCCTGACATCCGTCAACGTCAGCCCGCCGACCGTTTCGGGCAGGGCCTGCCGGAGCGACGGATCTTTCACGGGATAGAGGCCTTCGCGGAGAGTTCGCTGTGAAAGATAGGCAGGGCTCTTCAAACGGCCCTGGAGCGAGCTCATTTTTTCCTGGCGCACGACCGCGAAGGCGGCCTCGGGAAGCGCAGGGTGCAGCAGGTTGTCGGCGAGCAGTTCCATGCCCCGGTCGAACCGATCGGAGAGAACCTTGAGCGAAAAGCTCGTGCCAGCGGAGATGTTTGCCCCGATATCGTCCTGCGCCTTCTGGAGCGCGATCCGGTCGAGGGATGTCGTGCCGTAGGAGAAGAGGCTTGCCAGGACCTCGGCAACACCTTCCTTTCCCGCGGGTTCTTCAAGCTCCGGCTTGTTCTTGATCTGTCCCATGACCGTTACCGTCGGGCTCACATTTTCCGGTTGAACGATGAGGCTGATGCCGTTGGACAGCGTAAAGAGCGCGGGTTTGACGTTTGACGCCGGAATGGAGGGCAATGATTCTACCCCTTTCGCCCACGCGGGAAGGCTCGCGAGCGAGGCTTCTTTCGGGGCAAAGGACTCCTTGCCTCCAAACCCGCCCGATGATACGGGGATCCCCGAAGGTCGCGGCGTGAGAATGGCCGTGATCGCCGTGTCGTTCACGAGGTATTCCCTCAGAACGCGGTTCACATCTTCGACAGACACTTTTTTGATAGCCTCAATGTCGTCCTCCGGAGAGGAGCGGCCTTCGACAGCCAGCGCCTGCGACCAAACCGAGGCGAGCCCGGAGATGGAATTGGACTGAAATTCAGCGTCCGTGATTTCGTGGCGCTTGGAGGCTTCAACAATGTCGGCCGGTACGCCGTTCTTCACGTATCCGGCGATGATGTTCTTGATCGTGGCTATGAGGGCGGAGCCGTCCCCGCCCGGAGGGAACGCGGCCGTGGCATAACCGTAAGCAGCCTTCGGAAGCGCCCCTCCATCAAACCCCGTGAAGAGGGCCTTCCCTTCGGTAACCAGTGAATAGAGGTACCCCCGCTGGCTGTCCAGAACATCAGCAAGGATCTCCCCGGCGGCGTGGTCGGGGCTGTCAAAGCCGGGCAGGCGAAACGCTACGACGGCTAGGCCGTAAGGAAGGTCGGTATCGAGATTGATCGAAGCCGGCCTGAGCGTCTGAAGATGAATGTCCGGCCGGGGAGGCACGGTCCGGGAGGGGATTGGTCCAAACAGCTCTTTCACCTTATCCAGGGTCTTCGCCGGGTCGACATCCCCCGCGACGATGAGGATGGCATTGTTCGGTGCGTACCAGGTATCGTGGAACGCCTTGAGCATCGCGCCTGTCGTCCTTTCGAACGAGGGTCGCGTGCCCAGGGCGTCGTGGGCATAGGGCGTATTGGCGAACATATTCTCGAGAAGCCTCATGGAAAAGACATACTCGGGATTCGAAAGGTCCTGTGCCACCTCCTGTTCGATCGCGCCTCGCTCCTGCGCCCAAAGCTCTTCAGAGTCGAGGACGCCACGCATGCGCACCGCTTCCACGTTCAGCGCGACGTCAAGATCATCCTTCGGCACCGTAAGGAAATACTGGGTCACATTTTGCTGCGTATCGGCGTTGAAATCACCGCCCATCAGGGCCATGATGTTCACGAGCTGTTCTGCGGACAGCCCGGGGCTGCCGCGGAACAGCATGTGCTCCTGGGCGTGGGCCATACCGGGGAAGCCTTCCGGCGCTTCATCGGAACCCACGAGATAATTCACTTCCGTGGCGACCACCGGCGCCAGCCTGTTCGGCACAATTACCACCCGAAGGCCATTCTCCAGCGTTGCACGCAGAACGTCCGTCTGCGCTCCTGCCTGCGCAGGCATAGACGCCAGCAGCAGGCACAGAACTACGACGAGGGGGAAACAGAACCGAGCTTTTCTCATATAACCTCCCTGAACTCCCTTTCGGAAGAACAACGTGTTGCCCGAACCGGCTTGACCGGGCGAAAGGGAATTCAGACTTATCTAGAAGAGGCTTACGTGTCGCCTCACGGCTTGATCGTGAGATAGATCGACCCGCCCTCGCGGGAGATCAGCAGCAAAACGGTGTCCTTTTCTCCGATCTTCGATACGACCTCCTCATACTCCTGTGCGCTCTGGATAGATTTACGGTTCACTTCCAGGATCACATCATTGGCCTGCAGCAGCTCCTGGGCCGGACTGTCCGCACTGACATCAGTGACGACCACGCCGGTCTGTCCCTCCGGAAGGTTCAGTTTGTCCCGCAGGCTTGGGGTAAGTTCCTGGACCGTCACGCCCCGCAGCGCGTTCTGGTACTCCGTCTTTTTTATGATCTTTTTCTCTTTGTACTCTCCGAGCGTTACTGGCAGGGTCAGCTCCTTGCCCTCACGGATGATCCTGAAATCGACCTTCGTTCCCGGTGCCGCTGCTGCGACCCTGTTCCTGAGGTTCGTAACATCAGTGACCTTTTTCCCGTCCATGGCAATGATAAGATCGCCCCGCTTGAGGCCCGCCTTGTCGGCCGGGCTGCCGCTCTCTACACCCGAGATCAGGGCACCCTCGGTCTCCTTGATCCCCAGGGACTTCGAGAGCTCAGGGGTAAGGTTCTGGATGCTCACGCCGAGCCAGCCGCGAACCACCTTGCCGTGCTTGATGATGCTGTCCATGACTGTCTTGGCCATGTCCGAGGGAATGGCGAACCCGATCCCCATGTAGCCGCCGCTGGTCGAGAAGATCGCCGTGTTGATCCCGATAAGTTCTCCACTTCCGTTCACCAGCGCTCCTCCGGAGTTGCCCGGATTGATGGCGGCATCGGTCTGGATGAAGTCCTCAAAATCGGCGAGCCCGATGTTCGACCGGCCGACTGCGCTTACGATGCCCATCGTGATGGTCTGGTTCAGGCCGAAGGGGTTGCCGATCGCCAGGACGACATCGCCAGTCTTCAGCCTTGCCGAATCCCCGAAGGAAAGGGTCGGCAGGTCTTTCGCATTGATCTTGATGACGGCAAGGTCCGTCCGCGGGTCGGTGCCGACGACCTTGCCGGTGAACTCACGCTTGTCATAGAGGATGACCTTGATATCTTCCGCGCCCTTGACCACGTGGTTGTTCGTCAGGATATAGCCGTTCTCCGATACGATCACGCCGGAGCCGAGGGCAGATGATTTGAATTTTCGCTTCTGCCCGGGGTGCCCGAACTGGTCGCCGAAAAAGTGCCTGAAAAAAGGATCGTTGAACATGTCGCCGAAGGGGTTGTCCTCCATGGTCTCGATCGAGGTCGTTGATATGTTCACGACCGCCGGGCGGACCGCCTCGGCGACTTCCGACAGGGCATTGCTCAGGTTGCCGAGCATTTTTACGGATTCCTGCGATATGGCCTTTTCCTTGGCCGTCGCCACGCCGGCTGCCGACAGCGCTGTTGCGAGCACGAACGCGAGGGCCAGGGAAAGAACCTGAACGAATACTGTTGCACGTCCCTTCTGAATCTTCATTGATGACCTCCTAAATAAAGAATATGCAAATGACCTCATTGTCTACACAGATCATTCTAGCAAAATATTAGACTCTTACATTCAGGAAAAGTTAATTGGGTGGGCCCGTTGGATCATTCATTTCAACTTGTGCTACTAAGGTTGTCTTGAAATGCAGGCCGGACGTCTTGACAGTGCTCCTGCCGGGAGATACCCTAAGTATGAGGAGGAATATTGTTATGAAGAAGAGCATTATAATAACAACGCTGATCGCTCTCGCGGCAGCCTTCGTCCAGTCAGGGGCATGGGGTGATGAGACAAGGGTGGTCTACAAGGCCGTTATCGACAGCAGCGGCAGCCAGAAAGTCGAAATGCTGGGTGGCAGCTATTTTTTTAAGCCGAATGATATCATCGTGAAGGTGAACGTTCCGGTGGAGATCATCATACGGAAAGAATCGGGTTTCGTGCCGCATGACATTGTTCTCCACGCGCCCGAGGCCGGGATCGATTTCAAGGTGGAGCTCAGCACCGACCCGAAGACAATCAAGTTTACGCCGACAAAGGCCGGGAAGTACGAATTTTACTGCGACAAACGGTTCCTTTTCTGGACCCACCGGGCAAAGGGCATGGAGGGAGTGCTGGAAGTAACCGGATAGTGCCTTCAGGAAAAGAACGTTCTGAAGCATTCTGTCGCGAGGCAACGTCATGATGTCCCGGAACGAGGTCGTCTTCCTGTTCGATGTCGATAATACGCTGCTTGACAACGACCGGGTAGAACAGGATCTGCGGGTCCACCTTGAAAGAGAGTTCGGGGCCGCAAGCAGGGACCGGTACTTCTCACTCTTCGAAGAGCTGCGGTCCGAGCTGGGTTACGCGGACTATCTGGGCGCCCTGCAGCGCTACCGTCTCGAGGACCTCTGCGATCCCCGGCTATTGACGATGTCCTCCTTTCTGATGGATTATCCCTTCGTTGACCGCCTGTTCCCCGGCGCTATCGCGGCCATCGAACACGTCCGGACGCGGGGGAGAACGGTCATACTCTCCGACGGCGACGTGGTGTTTCAGCCGCGCAAGGTGCAGCGGTCAGGCCTGTGGGAAGCTGTCGAGGGCCGGGTTCTGATCTACGTCCACAAAGAGCAGATGCTTGCCGATGTCGAACGGCGCTACCCCGCGCGGCACTACGTCATGATCGATGACAAGCTGCGCATACTCGAGGCAATGAAGCGGGTCTGGGGCGACCGGTTGACAACGGTGTTCCCCCGGCAGGGACGCTATGCGCTCGATCCAGATACCGTTTCCCGTTATCCGCGTCCCCAGATCACGCTTGAACGGATCGGCGATCTCGCAACCTTCGACCTGTCCGCGTTCCCCGGCTGAGCACGGACGGGGTGATACACGATGCAAGGTACTGTCAAAATATTGTCAAAAGTTCTATGAAAAATAGTTGATAAAAGATGAAACCACAGAGCGTCTTGAGGAATGTTCGGGTTCATTCTCACACGAAAAGGCTGCTTTTTACCGACATGCTCTGTGCTCTCACCGATTATTTTGAGAAACGGTATAAGAGCGTAAAGAGCTATTAAAGAGAGTGCACCGAGGGTGAGACTATTTCCAGGAATGCGATTATCCCTTGGATTCAAATCCTCTCTGGTGACTCTGTGGTTAAGTATGAACAGTACACGATACGAGAGAAGGAGGAATTGCCATGAATAACGAAGACGAACTGCAGTCAACAATCTCGCACCTGGTGCAGAAAGGCAAGGGCATCCTTGCCGCCGACGAGAGCGATCCGACCATCGCCAAAAGGTTCAAGGCCATCAGCGTCGAATCCACCGAGGCCAACCGGCGCTCCTATCGCTCGCTTCTGTTCACCACGCCCGGCGCCGCGGAATACATCAGCGGCGTCATCCTGTTCGAGGAGACCCTGGGCCAGGCTGCGGATGACGGCGCGCCCCTGCCCGAGGTGCTGTCCCGCCAGGGCATCGTGCCCGGCATCAAGGTGGACAAGGGGAAGATCCCCCTGGCCCACGCTCCGGGTGACGAGGTCACCCAGGGCCTGGACGGACTGGCCGAGCGCCTCAGAACATACAAGGCCCAGGGGGCGCGTTTTGCCAAGTGGCGCGAGGTCTATTCCATCGGCGCTCAGAACCCCACGCAGCTCGGCATCGAGGTGAATGCGGAAATGCTGGCACGCTACGCAGCCGTCTGCCAGGAGGAGGGTTTTGTTCCCATCGTCGAGCCGGAGGTGCTGATCGACGGCGACCACACCCTGGAGCGCTGCTTTGATGTCACCGAGGCGGTGCTGCACGCGGTGTTCCATGCCCTGCACCGGCACCGGGTGATCCTGGAATATACCGTGCTCAAGCCGAACATGGTTCTGCCGGGCAAGGGGCATCCTCCCAAGGCAAGGCCCGAGCACGTTGCTGCGGCGACGGTCAAGGTTCTCCGCCGTACGGTGCCCGCGGCGGTGCCGAGCATCAATTTCCTGTCCGGCGGCCAGGGGCCCATGGAAGCAACGGCCAACCTGAACGCCATGAACGCCTTTTTCCCGAATTCACCCTGGGAGCTTTCGTTCTCCTACGGGAGAGCCCTGCAGGAGACCGCCCTGCATGCGTGGGCCGGCAAAAAGGAGAACGCGGCGGCCGCGCAGAAGACTTTCTATCAGCGCGCCAGGCTGAACGGCCTCGCGCGCCTCGGCACCTACGCGCCGGAGATGGAGCAGAAGGCCTGAGCCAGCAGAACTCGATGCAGACATGACCGGTCATGGCCCGATGGACATACTCACGATCAACAGCGGTTCCTCAAGCATCAAGTTCTCCCGGTACCGCATGGGAAGCAATGAAGCCCGGGTCTTGTCCGGAAGCCTCGAGGGCATCGGTTTGTCGACGGGCCTGTTCCGCATCAGGGATGCGGCCGGCAAGACCATGACCGAGAAGACACTCAACCTGCGAGACCATGGGGAGGCGCTCCGGGAAGCGATCGATTGGCTTGTCGGCAACGAGGCCGGCCAGAAGTTATCGGCAATAGGGCACAGGATCGTGCACGGCGGAAGCGCCTATGTCAGGCCGCACCGCGTAGATGCCGCTCTGCTCGAGGCCCTTGATGCGCTCGTTCCCCTTGCCCCCGATCACCTGCCGCAGGAGATCGCCGCGATCAGGACATTCGGGCGCTCCTACCCCGAACTGGACCAGGTCGCGTGCTTCGACACCGCATTTCACCGGAACATGCCCGACGTTGCGCAGCGTTATGCCCTGCCCGGGGAGGTACGGCGGCTCGGCGTGGTGCGCTACGGTTTCCACGGTCTGTCCTACGAGTATATCCTGAAGGAGCTGGGGAACATCTCTGGAGCGGAGGCGGCGGACGGCAGAGTGATCATCGCCCATCTGGGGAACGGGGCAAGCATGGGGGCATTCAGGAACGGGAAGAGCGCGGACACGACCATGGGGTTCACTCCCGCGGGCGGCCTGGCCATGAGCACCCGCTCCGGAGACCTCGACCCCGGCGTGATCGTTTACCTGCTCAAGGAAAAGGGGATGGACGCATCCGCTTTGAACCGCATGGTGAACAGGGAGTCGGGGCTCTACGGCGTTTCGGCAATGAGCGCTGACATGGCTGAACTGCTCAAGGCAGAGCCGTCGAATCGGGGCGCCGCAGAGGCCGTGGAGCTCTTCTGCTATACGGCGAAAAAGTTCCTCGGTGCTCTCGCTGCAGTGCTGGGCGGGCTCGACACGCTCGTCTTCACCGGAGGCATCGGGGAGAATGCTCCTTCGATTCGTGAGCGCATCTGCAATGACCTTGGTTTCCTGGGCATCCGGCTTGATACGGAGCGAAACAGCGAACAAGCCCCGGTCATTTCCCGGGCAGACGGCCTTGTAACGGTCCGGGTCATGAAGACGAATGAAGAGCTGATGATCGCGCGGCACACCGCACATTGCATCGCGATAGAGGGGAGGCACGCATGAAGAAGGATCCGGCACCGAAGCCAACTTCTGCCCAATCATCGCCGCCGAAAGCGCTCCTGGACAGGATGCACGCCTACTGGCGCGCGGCGAACTACCTTTCCGTGGGCCAGATCTATCTCTACGACAATCCCCTGCTGAGGGAGCCGTTGAAGCTGGAGCACATCAAGCCGCGGCTCCTGGGGCACTGGGGCACGACGCCGGGGCTCAATTTCATCTATGTACACCTCAATCGCGTGATCAGGGAACGTGATCTCAATGTCATCTTCGTCTGTGGGCCCGGTCATGGCGGACCCGGCATGGTGGCTAACACCTATCTGGAGGGAACGTACAGCGAATTCTATCCCCACATCACTCGTGATGGCGCGGGAATGCAAAAGCTCTTCAAGCAGTTCTCGTTCCCCGGCGGGATCCCGAGCCACGCAGCCCCGGAGACCCCGGGCTCCATCCATGAAGGAGGCGAACTCGGTTATTCGCTGTCCCACGCCCATGGCGCTGTTTTCGACAACCCCGGGCTCATCGCGGCCTGCGTGGTGGGCGACGGCGAGGCGGAGACCGGGCCGCTCGCCGCGGCATGGCATTCCAACAAGTTCCTGAACCCGGCTACCGACGGAGCCGTGCTGCCCATCCTGCATTTGAACGGCTACAAGATCGCGAACCCCGCCGTACTGGCGAGGATCAGCCGTGAGGAGCTGGAGGACCTGTTCGTAGGCTACGGCTATAAACCGTATTTTGTCGAAGGATCGGACCCGGGACCGATGCATCAAAGCATGGCCGAGACACTCGATACGGTGATCGCCGAGATCCGGTCGATACAAAAAGAGGCCCGCAACAGCGGGAAAGCGGCGCGTCCGCAATGGCCCATGATCATCCTGCGAACGCCCAAGGGATGGACGGGTCCGAAAGAAGTCGACGGGAAAAAAACGGAAGGGTTCTGGCGGTCGCATCAGGTCCCTTTCGCTGAAATGGCGACGAAACCGGAACACGTGAAACTGCTCGAAACATGGATGAAGAGCTACAGGCCGGAAGAGCTTTTTGACGCCGACGGCAGGCTGCTCCCGGAGCTCGCCGACCTCGCTCCCGAAGGGACACGCCGCATGGGCGCCAACCCCCATGCGAACGGCGGTCTTCTGCTCCAGGAATTAACCATGCCCGACTTCCATGACTACGCTGTGGATGTCCCGGGGCCGGGCCTTGTCACTGCGGAGGCCACCAGGATCATGGGCACATTCCTGCGGGACATCATGAAGCTGAACAAGGACAGCAGGAATTTCCGGGTCATGGGGCCCGACGAGACGACCTCCAACCGCCTCGGCGCGCTTTTTGAGGCCACGGACCGGGCGTGGATGGCGGAGAAGCTGCCCTACGACGAGAGCCTCGCCCCCGACGGCCGTGTCATGGAGATACTGAGCGAGCATACCTGCCAGGGCTGGCTCGAAGGATACCTCCTGACCGGACGCCACGGCCTCTTCTCGTGTTACGAGGCGTTCATCCATGTCGTCGACTCCATGTTCAACCAGCATGCCAAGTGGCTGAAGGTCACGAGGAACGAGATCCCGTGGCGAAGGCCCATTTCTTCCCTGAACTATCTTCTCACCTCCCATGTCTGGCGCCAGGACCACAACGGGTTCAGCCACCAGGACCCGGGGTTCATCGACATGGCGGTGAACAAGAAAGCGGACATCATACGCGTGTACCTCCCTCCCGATGCGAATACGCTCCTGTCCGTTACGGACCACTGCCTGAGGAGCAGGAACTACATCAATGTGATCGTTGCCGGGAAACAGCCCCAGCAGCAGTGGCTCGACATGGAATCCGCGGTCAAGCACTGTACTTCGGGCATCGGGATCTGGGAGTGGGCGAGCAATGACCGCGGCAATGAGCCGGACGTTGTCATGGCCTGCTGCGGTGACGTGCCCACGCTCGAGACCCTGGCTGCCGTGGAACTGCTCCGTTTCCACGCGCCGAAGCTCAGGATCCGGGTGGTCAACGTGGTCGACCTCATGACCCTTCAACCCCATGAAGAGCATCCCCACGGCCTGTCGGACAGGGACTTTGACGCGCTGTTTACGATCGACAAACCCATCATCTTCGCTTACCACGGCTACCCCTGGCTTATCCACCGCCTGACCTATCGAAGGACGAACCACAAAAACCTGCACGTTCGGGGATATAAGGAGGAGGGGACCACGACCACGCCCTTCGACATGGTCGTGCGAAACGATCTGGACCGTTTTCACCTCGCAGGAGATGCTGTCGACCGGGTTCCCGGACTCTCCCGCATTGCGGCCTATGCCAAGCAGACGATCCGCGACAAGCTGGTCGACCACCGGGAGTATATCACCCGATACGGAGAGGATATGCCGGAGATCAGGGAATGGACATGGAAAGGCCCCTCCGGAAGGGATAACGGGGGGCCGGTTCGGGATTAGCCATCGAAGGAACAGTGTCGTTTCTAACCTGATTCAGTAATATTGTGGTAAATTATTAGAGAAAGATACAAGGAGGCGGACAAGATACCCCGGGAGATGGTAACGGGGGAGGAGGGGAACCTCGATGAAAACAGCACTGTTCTCGATACGTAATAATCTCTGCGCCGAGTGCTCTCTCGCGCTGCACCGGTTCATAGGTGGAATGGACGGGGTCGAGTCCATTGACGTCGAACAAGGCAGGGTCGCGGTGACGTTCGATGAAAACACGATCGAAGAGGAGAAGCTGGCAAAGATCACGAAGGACAGCATCGAGCGGCTGGGTTACCGGCTGGAGGAATGAAGGACAGTCGCCAGAAAGGCACAGGGCAGCTGATTATCATCAGCGCACTGACAGGCGCGATAACCCCGTATAGTTCTATAAAAAAAGAACATAAACAACCAGGGAGATCATGGAGATCGTCTCTGTGCGGTCCAGATTTGTTTCCATTTTAAAAGCTGCCAAGGGGGGAGCAATGATCGTTCTCGGTCTCGTCATATTCGTAGTTGCCATCGTTGTCGTTTTTTCCGTGCAGAATGCAACGCCAGTGGCCGTCTCCTTCCTGTCCTGGCATTTCGAAGCATCGCTCGCCATCATCATCCTTCTCGCGGTTCTGGCGGGTTTGATCCTCGGCATGATCGTTCTGTCGTCAATGCGCCTGCTGCGCTCGTCGAGGAAAAAGAGGAAAGAGAAAGAAGCCCAAACCGGACAGGCTCCCAAAAACCAGGCGTTGTCATGATATTCTTCGGGGTGCAAATGCGGGCGATCCTTGACAGGCTGTTTGTTCCCCTCGTGCTGGCCTTCATCGCCGCTGCGGTTCTGCTGGTGATCAGGTCTCTCGTCGTCAGGCTCATTCATCGCTGGGCGCAGAGGACGTCAGCGACGTTCGACGACATGATCCTCTCGTCTTTGAAGGGTCCGTCCATCCTGTGGATCGTCGCCCTCGGCATCTACCTCGGCATTGCCTTCTCCGACCTCTCTGAGCGGTATGCGTCCTACCTGTTCAAGGCCATTCACGTTATCCTCATCCTGTCCGTGACCTTTGCCGCCGCGAACCTGTCCGGCAGGGTATTCAAATATTACATTCTGCAGTCCAACCTCCCGCATCCGACGACCGGCCTCGCGTACGGACTGCTGAAGGGCAGCATCATCTCGCTCGGGGTGCTCGTGGTCCTGGGCGTCATGGGCATTTCCATCACCCCGATCATCACGGCACTGGGCGTGGGCGGCCTTGCCGTGGCACTTGCGCTCCAGGACACCCTGGCGAATCTTTTCGCCGGCATCCACGTGCTGATGGAAAAATCGATACGCGTCGGCGATTTCATCAGGCTCGAGACCGGGCAGGAGGGCTACGTGCAGGACATCACCTGGAGGACCACGAGGGTCAGGATGCTGCCGAACAACATCGTCGTGATCCCGAACAGCAAGCTGGCGCAGAGCGTTGTCACGAACTATTACCTGCCGGAGAAGAAGATGTCCCTCTCGATTCCCGTCAGCGTGAGCTATTCATCCGACCCCGAGCAGGTGGAGCGGACCCTGGTAGAAGAGGCCAAAAAAGGCGCGGCGGACATCCCCGGCCTGCTCGCGGATCCGGAACCCTTTGTCCGGTTCATTCCCGGTTTCGGCGCCAGCTCGCTGGACTTCACGCTCAACTGCCAGGTCGCCGAGTTTACCGATCAATACCTCGCCCAGCACGAGCTGCGGAAGAGGATCTTGAAGCGGTTCAGGGAGTCAGGTATTGAGATCCCCTATCCGCACAGGACCGTATACCTCAGGGAAGAGAAGGAGCGGAACACATGAGCAGGCCTTCCGTTTTTGGTCAGCTGACTGCTCCCCAGCCTTCTTCTGTCACCCTGAACGAAGTGGAAGGGGTCTGCCATCACGCGTTCCATGTGGGATTCTCCGCGGAGCTCAGAAGAATATTAGTGTGTACCGTGATTAAGGCAACATGCCGATAGGACTTGATGCTGCTCAAAGAAACTGCACGCTGGCGAAGAACCTCCAGAGCTCGCACCAGCTCTCTTCGTCGGGTAAAGCTGCGCGAATGTCCTTAGCGGTCTCTAGGCGGCTTTCCTGAACTTTTCCCGCGCGGATGTCAAGGCGTCCGTAAAATCAAGCCAAGCACAATCGAGCCTTACCCTCAGGGCATCCCAGGCTTCTTCGCTTGTTTCCCCGAGTTCCTGGATCTTTCGTGCAACAGCCTCACGCCTGTCCCTGATCTCTCGAATGCGGCTCTCATATCCGGCTTTCATATCGGCCCTCACTACGCTCACCCGGTCCTGCAGTTCGTCGATGCCTGCTGACCATGCCTTGAGCTGCTCCGCCATCTTGTCGATGTATTCCTCCCGAGTCTTCATTGCCGTATCACCTCTCACGGCATGCCGCCCACGCCGGGCCGGAAAATGTCATCGTTTTAGATCGCCCCTGTTGATGACCCCTACTAGGACGCGGTCCCTGACCACCGGCACGACGGACAGATGCTCCCTCCGCATGGTCTGCAGGACCTGATCCATCGGCGTGTCCGGCGATACCATGACCGGGTTTTCACATGCGTGATCGTGGCCGCGGTGCCCGCAGGTCATGAGCTGACCGGCAGTGCACCGGAATAAAGCCTTCGTGTCCCGAAGTGCTCCGAGGATGCTCTCTTCCACGATGATCCCGACAACGTGGCAATCGTCATTCACCACCGGCCAGGCGCGATACCGGCTCGACAGTTTTTTTACGAGCGCTGCGCCCCTGTCATTGACGTGAAGGTTCGTACCCTTCAGCATGATGTCTTTTGCGGCAATTGCCATTGGAATCTCGCTCCTGCAACAAGGAATGTCCGACAGCATACACCTCTAATAATAATTAGAATAATTCCCGAGCCATGTCAAGGGCGGAAGAAAATATTTCCAACTTGGCTGTTTTTACTGCAACAAAGGTCAGCTATCAAGCGCCCCGGGAAGCCTCGGGAGAAATATCTGTCCCGTCTCGCTCCGCGTCATGCTTCGTTATTGCCGTCCAAGTCCATCCTGACCGAGATATAGTCCATGATGTCCTTCCGGCTGATGATGCCCAGCAGGCGCCCTTTGTCGACGACCATCAGCCTGCCTGTATTTGAGCCTGTCATCCGCGACAGGGCCTTCAGCATATCGGCATCCGGCTCGATGGTGTTCCGGCCGGTGCATTCGACGGCGAATTCGCCCACGGTGCGGCGGTCCCACTCCGCGCGCGGAATCTCCTTGATGCGTTCGACCGTAATGCAGCCGACGAACCGTCCGTCGTCCATGACCGGGTAAAGCTTGAAGTGCCTCTGGTACACGTAGTCTTCGACCAGCGCACGGATGGTGGTGGAGGGCGCGACAACGACGGGGTCACGGGTCATGACCTGAGCAACGGTTGCACCGCCAAGGGCACGCCTGATCAGGACCTGTTTATACGACATTTCTGCCGCGGAGCGGAGGAACATCCCTATCATTGACTGCCACAGGCCTCCCATGACATTCCCGCGGATCACGCCCACCACGCCGAGAATGATAAGGAAGACGCCGAAGCCCGAACCGATCTGCGATGCAATGCGCGTGGCCTTGCGCAGGCTCTTCATCCTTCGCCACAGCGCCGAACGCAGCACCCGCCCTCCGTCCAGCGGGAAGGCCGGGATCAGGTTGAAGCCCGCAAGGACCCAGTTGATCACGGCGAGATACCCGAGCACCGCCGCAGCCGGCACGGAGAACTGCTCCGTCATGTCCGATACGAGGTTAAAGAGGAAACCGAGCGCGACGCTCGAAAGGGGACCGGCGATGGCCATCCAGAACTCGGCCCGGGGGCTTGGCGGCTCGTCGTCCATTTCCGCCACGCCGCCGAAGACAAAGAGGGTGATCCCTTTCATGGGCAGGCCGAACCTGCGGGCCACGAGGGAGTGGCAGAGTTCATGGATGATAATGGAGGCAACGAATCCGGCCGTTCCGCCTATGCCCATGATCCAGTAGGCTGCCGGCGCGAGCCCCTGATGCATGGACGGAAAGACCCCGGAGGCCAGCGACCAGGTGATCAGCACGCCAAGAATCAGCCAGCTCATGTCGACGTGCACTGCGAACCCGAGCAGGGTGAATAGCGTAACGCGCCTGCCGAACATGAAACACCTCCGCTTCTGCTGCAGCCCCCCGGCGAATGATCCGGCCCGACGCTGCCAAGGCCGGATGTCGGAATTGGTCATACTTCTGGT
>Ga0335079_10000214_pt1 | contig 67837 bp, 45 predicted proteins | sample Lox_Sample_33_FD_206719 | JGI IMG/M metagenome (GOLD analysis project Ga0335079, IMG submission 206719) | Soil microbial communities from Loxahatchee National Wildlife Refuge, Florida, United States - Lox_Sample_3.3 | ecosystem: Environmental > Terrestrial > Soil > Wetlands | place: USA...
CGCGCGTTTGCTTCAGACGGCACTGGAGAAGTATGCGCGTTATCGGACATTGAGGAAAGTACTGAATCAGATTCTTAAGACGAACCAGAGAGGACAAAGAGAAACACGGGGAGTTCTTGTCCTCCTGGGTTAATGAATTTCCTTTCGTATCTGTACTGCGTAGAGCGCGCCCTCGGGGGTTTCTTCGTGTTTGAAGTAGGCAAATACGTTGCGCCCGGCAGCGAGATGCTCGCCTAGTCGGGCGACCATACTTTGACGTTCGTCGGCGGTGTAGCAGGGTTTGCGGTAGCGGTAATAGCAGAAGTCGGCGGTGACCACGTCGGGTGTGACGCGCTCTTCGGTTTCGGCCACGCACAGGGCGCGATTCGAGGACTTCAGCAACGCGTAGGTTTCGTCGCTGAACCAGGACGCGTGCCGGAATTCAAAGGCCGAGGGGACGCCTCGTGGAAGCACTCCCAGGAATTCCTGCAACAAGGCGGCATCTGCCTTCAGATTGGGCGGGAGTTGAAAAAGCACCGGGCCCATCTTCCCTGCCTGCGCCAAGGGTTCGATTGTCGCCAAAAAGCGCGGCAGGAAATCGGCTGTGCCCTTCAGGCGTTTGATGTGGGTGATGACCTGATGGGCTTTCACGCCGAAGCGGAAGCCTTCGGGGCTTTCGTCGATCCACTTCTGAATGGTGGTGTCTTTCACCAACTGGCGAAAGGTAAAGTTTACTTCGACGGTGTTGAGCTGGGTGGCGTAGTGCTTCAGGAAGTTTTTCTGCGGAAGCTTCTCGGGATAGAAGTCCGGCTTCCAACTTGGATACGCCCAGCCGGATGTGCCGACGAATAATTGCGCCATAGCTCACGCTCAGAAGACAGGGCGAAATTATATCTTGCGACGCGTCTTTGCCGGAGCGGCTGCCGTCGGCTTTCGCTTCCCGGCGGCGGGCCTGCGGCGAGGCTCGGCTTGCGCGGCGATCTCTATTCTGGCCTCTTCCGCGGGTTTTTCTTTAGTCAAGGCAGCAAGCTTGGGCAGCTTCTGTTTCAGATTCTGGACAGGGGCGAACAAGTCTCCCATTTTTTCGAACCGCTTCAGGACATCCTCCGCTTCGAAGACGAGCAGCTGCGCGTCTTTCTTTTTGAGCGCGCGCTCAACCTCGTCCCAGGCGATGGGCGTAGAAACCGTGGGGCGCTCGCGGGCGCGCAGTGAATAGACGGAGATGGTGGTCTTGTGCTCGTCGTTCTGGCTCCAATCGACGAAGACTTTATTGGTGCGGATGGCCTTCTTCATGTCGGACACCACCAGGTCCGGATGTTCCTGCTCGAGCAGGCGGGCGAGGGCGTGGGCGAAGGGCTTGGTTTCCTCGTAGCTGGTGGGGGTGTTGAGCGGGACGTAGACTTGCATGCCCTTGGAGCCGGAAGTTTTGGGAAAGCTCTTCAACCCGAAGTGTTCGAAGATGGCGCGCAGCCAGACGGCCACTTGGCAGCACTGCACGATGTTGGCGGGCGGGCCGGGATCGAGATCGAAGGCAATGGTCGTGGGCTGAAGAATGTCTTCCCCGAGTGAGAGCGAGGGATGCAGCTCCAGCGAAGCCAGGTTCGCCACCCAGACCAGCGTCGGCAGATCGTTGGCCAGAATGTAGTTCACCGTGCGGTGATTGCCATCGCTCCAGACGGGCACGGTCTTCACCCAGTCCGGCCGGTGTTTCGGGGCGTTCTTTTCGAAGAAGTATGGGTGGCCCGCGCCTTCGGGATAGCGTTTCATGGTGAGGGCGCGTCCTTGCAAATGCGGCAACAGCGCGGGGGCAATGCGGACGTAGTAATCGATGACCTGGCCCTTGGTAAACCCAGCGGCGGGATACAGGACTTTGTCCAAGTTGGAAAGCGTCAACCGCTTGCCGTCGACCTCGACCACGCTGGAAGTGCTCACCATGCCCCTTTCCGGTCTTGCAAGTTTACCTTGAATGGGCAAGCAGGATAGCGTGGTTGGTTGCCGGAGGCGGCACGCAGGAGCAGGCCAGGCGTTTGACAAGCTCCCTTCCGGGCACGTAATTTCAGACTTCTGCCCCTCATGTACGTCCAAGCCTTCATGGAGGTCCGATGCGACACCGCGCACTTAAATCTCTGCTGATTCTTCTGGCGCTAACCGGGTTGGCCGCTGCCCAGGATCTGGCATCGTTCGAAAAGCGAATTACGGTCAAGAAGCTCGACAATGGTCTGACGGTTGTTATTTGTGAGCGGCCGGAAGCGCCGGTCTTCTCTTTCTTTACCCACGTCGATGCCGGCTCGGTGCAGGATCCGATGGGCAAGACTGGTCTGGCGCACATGTTCGAGCACATGGCGTTCAAGGGTACGGACAAGATCGGCACCACCGATTACGCCGACGAAAAGCCTGCTTTGGCGAAAGTCGAGACCGCCTACGCCGCCTATATCGAGGAACGCGACAAAGGCGTGGACCGCGATGAGCAGAAGGTGAAACAACTGGAGCAGGCGTGGAAGGACGCCACTGCCGCCGCGCAGAGGTACGTCAAGCCGAACGAGTTTCCGCAGATTCTGGAGGCCAATGGCGTGGAGGGCATGAACGCGTTTACCAATCTCGACGAAACCGCTTACCACTATTCCCTGCCGGAAAACCGGCTGGAGCTTTGGGCTTATCTGGAGTCGGAGCGCTTCATGCACCCGGTGATGCGGGAGTTCTACAAAGAGCGCAACGTGGTCATCGAAGAGCGCCGCATGCGCACCGACAGCAATCCGATCGGGCGGTTGCTGGAACAATTTGTGACGGCAGCGTACCAGGCGCATCCGTACCATCGGCCGACCATCGGCTGGATGTCGGATCTGAATTCGTTTTCCGCTACCGACGCGCAAAAGTTCTTCGACGAATATTACATTCCGTCGAACATGGTGGTAACCGTGGTTGGGGATGTGAAGGCCGCGCAGGCCATGCCGATCATCGAGAAGTATTTCGGGCGGATTCCGTCGCACGAGAAGCCGGACGAGCGCACCACCACTGAACCGCCACAGAATTCCGAGCGGCGAGTGGTGCTGCACGATCAATCGCAGCCGGTGTATCTCGAGGGCTACCACCGTCCCGACTACCGCAGCAAAGACGACGCGGTCTACGATTCGATCGCCGATCTGATGTCGAATGGGCGGACTTCGCGGCTTTACCGGGCGCTGGTACGGGACAAGAAAATCGCATCCGACTCCGCCGGCTTCACCGGAATGCCTGGCATCAAGTATCCGCACCTGTTCGCCTTCTATGCGATTCCGCTTCCCGGGCATAAGCCGGAAGAGATGGCGGACGCGATCCATGCTGAAATTGAAAAGCTGAAAACTCAGGACATCAGCGACGAGGAACTGAAGATGATTAAGACTCGCGCCAAGGCGAACCTGATCCGCGGCCTGGGAAGCAATGAGGGGCTGGCGTACCAGTTGGCCCTGTACCAGGCGCGATACGACGATTGGCGGGAGCTATTCCGGTCCGTTGACCGTATCGACGCAGTGACCAAGGCCGACATCCGCAGAGTGGCAAATCAGACCTTCGTCGAAACTAACCGCACCGTGGGTATCATCGAAACGGTTGCACCCGCCGGCGAGCAAAAAGGAGGTGCACAGTGAAGCGGCCCTTGGCTGTGGCATTCACTTTGTTCCTGGCGGCGATCTTGGTCCCGCAATTGTTCTCGCAGGACAACTGGCAGCAGATTCCAATTCCGCCGCTGCCCGCCTTTCGCCCGCAGGAACCCAAGCGAATCCAATTCCCGAACGGCCTGGTGATCTTTCTCCAGGAGGATCATGAACTGCCGCTGATCGACGCTACCGCCCGCATCCGTGGAGGCTCGCGCTCCGAGCCCGCGGGCAAGACCGGCATGCTGGACATGTATGGCGAAGTCTGGCGCACCGGCGGCACCAAGGGTCAAACCGGAGACCAACTCGACGACTATCTCGAGGCGCGCGCCGCCAAGGTGGAAACCGGCAGCAATGACGATTCGACTACCATCTCGCTCTCCTGCCTGAAGGCTGATTTTGACGATGTATTCAAAGTCTTTCAGGACCTGTTGCAGAATCCCGAATTCCGGGCCGACAAGCTGGACCTGGCGCAGAAGGAATATTTCGACGCCATCTCACGGCGCAATGACGACATCGGCGAAATTGCTTCCCGCGAGTCCACCAAGCTGGCGTATGGCGCGCAGAATCCCTACGCCAGACAGGCCGAGTACACCACCATCGCAGCAGTCACGCGTCAGGATTTCGTCGATTGGCATCACGCGCACGTTTATCCGAATAACATCATTTTGGGCATCGTCGGGGATTTTGATTCGGCGCAGGTGGAGGCGAAACTTCGCCAGGCGTTTGGCAATTGGGCCTCCGGACCGGCCGCACCCAGGAAAGACGAGACCAGGTTCGAACCGGCTAAGCCCGGCTACTACCTGGTGGCCAAGGACGATGTCAACCAGAGCAACATTCGCATGGTTGCCTTGGGGGTTCGCCGCGACAATCCCGACTACTATGCGCTCACCGTGTTCAACGAGGCCTTTGGCGGCGGATTTGCCTCTCGCCTGACGCGCAACATTCGCACCGAAAAGGGCTTGGCGTACTCAGTGGGAGGAGGCGTGGGGACGGCTTTCGACCATCCCGGCATCCTGCGAATCTCGATGGGCACCAAGAGCGAAAGCACGGTGGAATCCATCCAGGCGATCTACGACGAGATCGACAAGCTGTCCAGTAGTCCGATCACCGAGCAGGAGATCCGGCAGGCCAAGGACGCGATCCTCAATGGATTTGTCTTCAACTTCGATTCGTCCGACAAAGTTTTGCGGGAGCGCATGGCCTACGAATTTTACGGCTATCCGCCGGACTTCCTGGAAAAATACCGTGCAGGGATCGATAAAGTTCAACCCGCCGACGTGCAGCGGGTTGCCGCGAAGTACCTGCACAAGGATCAGTTGGCGGTGTTGGTAGTCGGGAATACCTCAGAGTTCGATAAGCCGCTTTCGTCGCTGGGCCAAGTCACCAATGTGGATATCGCCATCCCGCCTCCGGCCGGAGCGCAGCAATCGGAGAAGCCGACGGCTTCGAATCCCGAGGGAAAGGCCTTGGCCTCCGCCGTGGTCGCGGCCATGGGTGGGGAGGAAAAGCTGAAGGCTGTCCACTCGATGCAAATTGAATTCACGCAGACCCAGAAACGGCCCTCCGGTAATGTAAGCATGCCGGTTCATGTCCTCATCGTCTTTCCGGACAGCATGCGGGCTCAACTGGGCGAAGCGCAAGGGGGAATGACTGTTGTGGTTTCGCCCACGGCAGGATTCCTGGCCGTAGGCGAAAGAAGCCAGGATCTGCCGCCTTCGCAGAAAGCCGAAACCACGGCGCAGATCAAGCGTGATCCGGTTTACATCGGTCAACACCTGAACGATCCCTCGTTCGTTTTTGCTGCCTCGGGCACCGAACAAATCGGCGACGTGGAGACGCGCGTGGTAGACGTCAGCGGTGACGGCATCGCCATGCGCTGGTTTGTCGACCCCAAGACGTCGCGAATCCTGCGCGAAACCTATCAGGCCATTGGACCGAACGGCCCGTTTCAGGGCCAGACCGACCTTTCCGACTGGAGAAGCGTAGACGGCGTGATGCTGCCTTTTCTGCATACCAACCAGCAGGATGGCCAGGATTCCGGCAGTTCGCAGTTCACCAGTGTAAAGTTCAACCCAGCGATCGATGCGAAACTCTTCGAGAGGCCGGCCGACACCAAGCCCGTGCCCGGAGCCAAATCAGGGCACTAGAAATGCAACCGTGTTCGGACACGCGAGACGCCCGTCCATCCCTGGTCTGCTGAACTTTTGCCCTCACTCTTGCGTATCATTTACGTCGATGTTTTGGAGGTGACGTGTGCGCCTGCAATGGACTGCCCTGATCGCGTTGTTCATGATGACTTCCCTTTCCGTTCACGCGGACGATTGGAACAAGACCTTCCCGGTAACCGGCGTTGCCGACATACGGGTGGATGCCAACGACGCCGAAATTAACGTACGAGCCGCGGACAACAATCAGATCGAGGCTCATGTCACCACGCACGGGTGGAAGATTGGCCCCAATGACGTGCAGATCATCGATCACCAGGCTGGGGATCGGCTTGAGCTGCAGGTTCGCCGGCCGAGCCATCATTTCTGCTTCGGCATCTGCAACGAGAGCGTGCGGGTGGAGCTGATCGTGCCGCGCCAGTCCGCACTCGACCTGCACAGCGGCGACGGCAACATCCAGGTGACCGACGTAAAAGGCAACTTGAAGCTCGACACGGATGATGGGAATATCGAGGCCCACGCCGTAGACGGCAAGCTCAATGCCGACACCCGCGATGGCACCATTCGCGCCGATGGGCGCTATGACGCCGTTGACCTGCACACCGGCGATGGGAACGTTGAAATCGAAGTCAGAAGCGGATCGCACATCGGCACGGCCTGGAGCTTGCGTACCGGCGACGGCCGCTTGGAAATAAGGCTGCCGCAGGATTTTACTGCCGACCTCGATGCTCACACCGGCGATGGGCATGTCACCATCGATTTTCCTGTCACGGTGTCGGGCTCAATCCGCGAGAATAGCGTGCGCGGCAAAATCAATGGCGGCGGTCCGTTGCTGGAATTGCGCACCGGAGATGGAGATATTCGCGTCGAAAAGCTCTGAGGTGCGCTCTGGTTCCGGCCGCCATGTCTGCCCTCCATGCCTGCGCATTTGCCGCCTAAAATGGCCCGCAAGCCAGGGCGGGACGTCCTCGGGACAGCCGGTAGCCTGCCTTGAGCGAGGTCGAAGGGCCGGCGCTATTCTCTGCAAGGAGGGCTTATGGCAGTTGCGAAGTCCGGGAGCACTCCAGAATTTGAGTCCGGTGGACGATGGTTGAGCCTAGCCGCCGCCCTGATCGTGGGCGTGGCTTTTTTCGCCTTGTGGTTCTGGCTCTTGCCGGGATGGCTCGGCTTCCGGGTAGAGATGGCCGGAGTCGCGCGCTGGCGATGGCTGGCGGCCATTCCTTCGGTGCTGGGATTTGCGGTCGCCCTGCGTTGCATCTTCGATTTTGGCTGGACCGGACGCGGCACCCCGGCGCCGATGGTTCCTCCCAAGCGACTCGTCGTGGTGGGCTTCTACCGCTATGTCCGAAACCCGATGTACGTGGGCTTCGCGGTGGGGTGGATTGGACTGTGGATCGTCTTTGGCCACGCGAAGCCTACGGTGATCGCGGCGGTTGCGGCGGCCGCGTTGGGCGTTCATCTGTTTGTCGTCTTCTACGAAGAGCCGACGCTGCGGGGAAAGTTTGGCGAGGACTACGAAGAGTATTGCCGGAACGTGAGGCGCTGGTGGCCAAGGGTGCGGGGGTGGAAGCAGCAGTAGCTCGTCCTTTTCAGCAGCGTGGTTCTCACTGCAGTGCGGAGTAGTGTGGAAGCCGCTCAGGTCGCGTAAGCTTTGCTAGAGTCTCTTTCCTGGTCTCCGCCGACGCTTCCCGCCGCTCGCCGATTGAGATCAAGGAAATGTTCAGTGCCACCTCCGAACCGTCAGGCAAAGTAACTTGCGCGGATCGGAACGTAGGATAATTCCGGCGGTGCAGCAGGAACATCCGCACCACCCACGGCCAGCGATCATTCACCGCCTGGTTGACCGAACCGATCGCTTCTGATGCGGAATCAGCATTCAGTTTGCAAGACCCCAGCGAGTTTTGGGAGTCATTTCAAACCTAACCCGAAGCCGCCTTGACTTCCCTAGCCCCGCGGACTACTATGGGCGAACAAAAGGCGAATCACATGGCTAGCCTGCCTCTCCTCCCTCTCCGCGATGAGCCCCGCCTGGTCGGTATTGCCCGCCTGGCGGCTGACGGCGAGTCTCTCAAGGAAGGGCACAACGTCGAATACTTCACCCTGCCGGTGCGGTCCCTGCTGAACCGCTGTGTGAGCAAGCGACAGATGCCGTTCACCTGGACCATCAATCCCTACCGCGGCTGCGAGTTTGCCTGCAAGTACTGCTACGCGCGATATACGCACGAGTTCATGGAGATGCGTGACGGCGTGGATTTCGAGCGCAAAATCTACGTTAAGCAGCACGCGGCCGATCTGCTGCGGCAGGAGCTGCGCAAGGTTAAGCCGGGAGAAGAGATTGCGCTTGGCACGGCCACCGATCCCTATCAGCCGGCAGAGCGCCGCTATGAAGTCACGCGGGGCATTGTGGAAGAGCTGGCGCGGCATCGCGGGTTGGAGCTGGGGATTGTTACCAAGTCGGTGCTGATTTTGCGCGACGTGGACGTGCTGCGCCAGATATCGGAACACAATCAGCTGTTCGTCAACATCACGATCACCACTATGAACACCGAGCTGGCGCGGATTCTCGAACCGCGCGCGCCCCGGCCTGACCTGCGGCTCGACGCGGTACGCAAACTGAATGAAGCCGGGGTCAGCGCCGGAGTGATTTGCGCCCCGGTGATACCCGGCATCACCGACACGCCTCGAGATCTCGATGCGCTGGTCGCGGCTACGGCCAAGGCCGGAGGGAAGTACATCTTCGCCAACCCGTTGTTTCTCAAACCCTGCTCAGCAGCGGTATTCCTGCCGTTTCTGGAGAAAGAATTCCCTGCCCTGGTTGTAGCCTACCGGCAGCGCTACAAGGATCGGGCGTTCCTTCCCAAGGGATACCGGGAGCGCATTTCGCAGCTCATGAAGCGATTGCGGCAGAAACACGGCATTCACAACGCTTACGACCGCTACAGCCGGCGGACGCATCCCATGGCCGAACCGGAGGGGCAGATGACATTGTTTTAAGTTTCTTTGCGTTCTCAGCGGAAGTTCTTGGCGAACTCAGCGATTTAAGATTCCTCTCCCAGAAAAAAGCCTGAATCGCAGAGATCGCGAAAGCGTTCATCTATAATCAAGCACTCCGATGGCCGCATCCAGCCAGAATCGTCTTGCTGCCCAAAACTCTCCTCCGGCCAAGCCTCCTGGACTGTATGCCCGTCTGCAGCGCTTTTGGCAGCGCGTGACCGAGGGCCGTGAGATTGACCAGCTCTGGCTACAGTTCAAGACCGACGCCCGCGCCAGTTACCGCCTCTATTCCCGCGATTTGGCGGCAAAGTCGCCGCAGGCCAGTTGGCGGCACAATTTCTGGCATACTTTGCAGGAATTTGCCTGGGCGATCCTGGAGAAGCTGAGTCCGGCGCGGCGCGTGCTTCTGCTGATCGGAATTGTGCTTTTGATCATCCCTAGCGGAGGTTTCGACTTTCACACCCGCCAGGGTGAGGTGGTCGCCGCGCAGTTTGATTTTCACTTTTATGGCGGCGTCGTGCTGCTTTTGCTGCTGACCCTTGAAATCGCCGACCGGGTCGTGATGAAGCGCGACCTGGAGATTGCACGCGACATTCAGAGCTGGCTGTTGCCGGCCAGTCCGCCGCCGGTTCCGGGCCTGACCCTTGCTTTCGCCACGCGCCCCGCGAACACCGTGGCGGGCGACTACTATGACGTGTTCGCGCGCCCCGTGCCGGGCTCGGGCGAGCCCAGATTCCTGATCGCGGTGGCCGATGTTGCGGGCAAGAGCATTCCGGCGGCGTTGCTGATGGCGACCTTTCAGGCCAGTCTCAAGACTCTCTCCATAACTGCAGCCTCTCTGGCGGAACTGGTGGTGGGCATGAATCAATATGCCTGCGGCAACAGCCAGGGCGGTGTTCGGTTCACCACCGCGTTTCTGGCGGAATTTGATCCCGCGCGCCGTTCTCTCACCTACATCAACGCGGGCCACAACGCTCCGGTTCTACGGCACAGCGCGGGGCAGGTCGAGCGACTTACCAATGGCGGCCTGCCGCTCGGCATTCTGGCTGACGCGCCGTATCAATCCGGCAGCACAACGCTCGGCAACGGAGACTGGCTGCTGATCTTCACCGACGGTCTGGTGGAAGCTGAAAACTCCCGTGCCGAGGAATACGGCGAACCGCGCATGCTGAATGTCATGCAGCTGGGGGCCGGCTCAACTCCTCAGGAATTGCTGCGCCGGATGATGGCGGATGTCGACGCATTCGTCGGAGCCACGCCGCAGCACGACGACATCACCTGCCTGCTGCTGAAGGTCGCCTAGCCGGGGAATCGATCGGTTCAGATGGCTGGCTCAGACGGGCGAGACCTCTCCCCTTGAGAAGATAGCAATTTGGCCATGCCAGCGTCCCCGTGAAATACTTCTCGGAAATGACTCTCGACGACTGCCGCCGCTTCTACGCAGACGAGATTCGCTACGCGGGCAACATTAAGTCCCCGGCCATCCTTAAAGCATTCACCCAGGTGCCACGCGAAGACTTTCTCGGCCCCGGACCGTGGCACATTGCCTGCGCCGATCTGGGCCTGGGAAGCGTGCAGTACATCGCCACCGCGGACGCCGATCCCCGCAACGTATATCACAATGTGGCGATCGCGCTGGACAGCAGCCGCGATCTCAACAATGGCCAACCCGGCGCCCTGGCACACTGGCTGGAGGCGCTCGACCTGCAGGCGGGCAACCGCGTCTTCCATATGGGCTGCGGGGTGGGGTACTACACGGCGATCATGGCAAGCGTGGTGGGGCCGAGCGGACGCGTGCTGGCCAATGAAGTTGACCCAGAACTTGCGGAACGCGCACAATGCAACCTCGCCTCCTATAAGAATGTCGAGGTGCATGGCGGCGACGGCGCCGTTCTCGATCCCGGCACGTGCGATGCCATGCTGATCAACGCCGGAGTTACACACCCGCACTCCCTCTGGCTTGACCGTCTGCACGAAAACGGAGGCCGCATGGTCCTGCCGCTCACCATAGCGATGGCGCCAAACCTGGGAAAGGGAGTGATGCTCAGGATCACTCGCACGCCTGCCGGTTTCTTGGCGCGGATTCTGACTTTCGTGGCGATTTATTCCTGTACCAGCGTGCGCGATCCCCGGCTCGAGCCGGTGCTGGCGAACGCCTTGCGTAGCGGGGCGCTGATGAAGATCAAGTCCGTACGCCGCGATGAACATCAGCCGGAAGGCAGCTGCGTAGTCCATCGCCAGGATGCCTGCCTCAGCACCGCGGAACTTCCATCACCGCAATAAGCTCAGCCTCTCCATGAAAAGCGCGGCAAGACGCGCCTCTACCGGGCCATGACCTGGGCGTACATGCGGTGAAAGGCATGCACGCCTTTTTCCTGTTTCACACTGTACCGGCCGCGGGAATAGCTGCGGGAACGCAGATTCTTCTGGACGGTTTCGCAGATCGCCACGTCTTCCATCTGAATCTCATCGCTGAAGCGAACCGAATCCTTGGCTGCCGCGCTGTCCCGCTCCCCTTCCGGCAAGTACCATTCGAAAACCGCCAGCGAACGCTCGGTATCGACGGGAAGAACCATATTCAGCGAGACGTTATCGGGATAGCAGTTGAGCATCCAGTTGGGAAAGATCCAGAAGTAGTCGGTGGTGAGATCCTCCCGAGTCTCCTGGTAGCGGCGAGGGGTGGCGTCGCCCGCCTGTGCGCCGCGGATCGGGCTGAACTGCCGCACATGCCGCGTGTAGGGCTCCACTACGTAAGCGCCGTAGTCGAGTTCGCGGTTGAGGCCCGGATGCACGCTGGGGAGATGGTACCCCTCCAGATAGTTGTCGACGTAGGTTTTCCAGTTGCACTTCATGTCGTAACTGCGCCGCTCCACCAGCTTCATGCCGGCAAAAGGAAAACACTGTGCCTGCCGGGGCAATTCGCCCAGGCTCTGCATCAGGGGAGCGGCGTGGGGATCGAGGTTTACGAAGATAAGATTGAACCATTCCTCGACCCGCACCGAAGGCAGGGTGAAGTGCTCGGCATTGAAATCCTGCACATCTTCAAATTCCGGCGCGCTGATCAGTTTGCCTTCCAGGTCGTAAGTCCATCCGTGATAGCCGCAGCGGAAGAGTTTGCGGGATCCGCAGCCCTCCGCCGGGGGGCCGCCGCGGTGGCGGCAGACGTTATAAAAACCGCGAAGCTCGTCGTTCAGGTCGCGCACGATGAGCAACGGCTCCTCCACCAGCACGGTGGTGAAATAATCGCCCGGCTTGGCCACCTGGTCGTGGTGGCCCACGACTTGCCAGAAGTGGCGGAAGATTTTTTCCTTTTCGAACGCCAATACCGAAGGGTCGGAATAGAAGCTCGCGGGCAAAGACCAAGCCCGGGAAATGTCGGGATCGATCTGGAAAGTTTCGATCAGGGTCATGGTCTGCGATGTCTCGCCTGCATTGTAAGGCAGGGGGGGCAGCGCTGGGCGAGACGGACGTGACTTCCAGTCACCGCAGTACGAGGACGGCTTGGCGGTCATGGTGGGAGATCCAATTCGGGTGACGCTTAACGGCTGGAATTTTCGGGCCGCCCACGCACGGTCATCGGTGCCGGAGCCTCGGCATGGCTGCAAAAAGAGCCAGCGGCATCACGCGCTCCGCGAGAGCAAACTGAGACAAATTCGTCTCAGGAGTGCAATTTTTCTTTGCAAGGCCGATTTGTGAGGCCGTTCTCTGAAGTGAGTTTGAGGGTGCGGAGAAGTGTGCGCGAGGATACCCGAACCCGAAATGGAAATGGTGAGTCCGGGGATGGAACGGGGGATGCCGCAGCGGAGGATCCTGGGCGGTGGCAACGGCGGCTATGCTCCCGAAATGACACAAGTTGTCAGTGGTCAGCGACAAAATCTGGCAGGGCTTGCCACTCTGCGCAACTCATTAGAAATCATGCTGGTGACTAAAGGCAACCGGGCCATTGAAAGCAGGACATCTAGAGAAATCGAGCGATGCACCTTGGTAACTTATGCTTCTGGTCGGTAAAATGCGAACATAATCGGCAATTGGGTCCATTGAGACCACACTTGTTCATGGAGAAGAGGGAAAACGAGATGCGGAAACAGAAGGGTTTTTCACTGATTGAGTTGCTGATCGTGGTCGCGATCATCCTGATCATCGCTGCGATCGCCATTCCTAACCTGCTGCGTGCACGTATTGCTGCGAACGAGTCGTCCGCGGTCAGTTCGCTGCGTACCATCAACACAGCGCAGGTCACCTACGAGACAGCTTATCCAACCGATGGCTACTCCACCACGCTGGCAGCTCTGGGTCCGGCAGCGGCTGGCGCTTGCGCCACACCGACCAGCACCAATGCCTGCTTGATTGACTTCTCGCTGGCTTCCGGCGCGACCACGGCGAAGAGCGGCTATCTGTTCGAAGTGATCAACACCACGGGCACTCCGGTGACCACTTACGTCACCGATGCCGGCCCGGCAACCTATAACCAGACGGGCGTTCGCAACTTCTGCTCGATTGAAGACGGCGTACTCCACTTCGACGCCAATGCCGCCGGCAACTCCGGCCTTCCGGGCATGGCCAGCAGCGCATGCACCGCCTTCCCGGTATTGCAGTAAGCGGTTGATTGGGTTTTGGCGAAGTACCTGGGGGAGGGTACAAAGCCAGGAGCATCGGATGGCAACGTCCGATGCTCCTTTGTCTTTTTGGGCAGGTGCCACCGGATTGCCGCTCGCGAGGTTAAGCGAGGCGTGGCCTGTCAAGTTTTGTCGTTCTGGGAGACAAATCCTGTCTGGGAGCAGGTCGACGACACGGGGGTACCGGCGGCAGTTCTGTAAGTGACTGTAAGAAAACGCTACTCCGCGAAACCGGAGTAATGGACTCGGGGCGCGGACTTGGCCAGCGAAGTGCATTGTAAATCCAGTGAGCGCGCCTTTTGGGGCGAAGAAAGACCAACTATGGGGCGGAAAAAAGGTTTCTCTTTGATCGAGTTGCTGATCGTGGTGGCGATCATCCTGATCATCGCCGCCATGGCGATTCCGAATTTGCTGCGGGCAAGAATCGCAGCCAATGAAGCGTCGGCCGCCAATTCGATCCGCAAGATTGCTACGGCAGAATTTGCCTATAACACGGCGTACCCTACGGTGGGCTACGCACCCGTGCTGTCGAACCTGGGTGGCCCGAATACCGGGTGTGTACCCAGCTCGACGACGGCCTGCATCCTTGACAGCGTGCTGTCGAGCGGCAACAAGAGCGGCTATCAGTTCGTAGCCATCGGCTCGGTCGGCAGCCCGACGTCAGCGTTCGTTGCAGGGTCGGCGCCGCAGAATTTCAACCTGACCGGGGTGCGTGAGTTCTGCACTATCACCGACGGCGTGCTGCGCAGCAAGCAAGGCCTGTCGGGTGACACTCCGGCAGCCACGGTCAGCGACTGTCTGGCCTACCCGATCACGCAGTAGCGAACCAGTTTTGGCGTGCGCCTTGGGGAGAGGTGCCAAGCCAAGGGCCAGGATGCAAATCCTGGCCTTTTTACTTTGGTAATGCCGGCCGCGCCTGCCGCGGACCCGGCCCTGCGCCGGGTTGCATATAATCTATTAGCCAGGGACACCTGCAGCCCTTGATATGCCGGCCATCGAGATCCTAGGACTGGAAAAGACTTACACCGTAGGTTTTTGGCGCAAGCGCCCAAAGCGCGCTTTGCTTCCGCTCCATCTTCAGGTTGAGGAAGGTGAGGTTTTCGGCTTTCTCGGGCCCAACGGGGCCGGCAAGACCACGACATTGAAGCTGCTGATGGGCCTGGTTTATCCGACGGGCGGGACGGCGCGCATCCTGGGAAAGGACGTGAACGACCCACAGATGAAGTCCCAAATCGGCTTCCTGCCGGAGCAGCCGTATTTCTACGATTACCTCACCGCCCGGGAACTACTCGAATACTACGGACAGCTTTCCGGACTCGAGGCTAAACCCCGGTCGCGCAAGGTGGACGAGGTCCTGAGCCGGGTGGGACTGGCCGATGCGGGCAGGACACAACTGCGGAAGTTTTCCAAGGGCATGCTGCAGCGGGTGGGAATCGCGCAGGCCATCCTGCACAATCCGCGGATCGTCTTCTTTGACGAACCGATGTCCGGGCTCGATCCCATGGGCCGCCGCGAAGTACGCGATCTGATGGAGCAACTGAAACAGGCCGGCAAGACGGTCTTCTTTTCCACTCATATTCTTTCGGATGCGGAAGCGCTTTGCGACCGGGTGGCCATCATTCATCGCGGTGAGTTGCGCGGGGTGGGTGCCGTAGCCGAGCTTACCTCGACCGTGCATGGCAAGGTCGAGATGGTCTGGGAGGGCACGCTGGTGCCGGCCTGGTTCAAGTCCCGAGGAGCGGCTTGCCACGTCAGCGGCGACACCGTGCGAGCTGTCGTCCAAGAGCAGGATCAGGAAGCTGCGATTGACGCCCTGCGGCGCGAGCGCCTGCGCCTGGTTTCCGTGGTTCCGGTGCGCATGTCACTGGAAGATTACTTTGTCGAGAAACTCAAACCTGCCGAGGCGAAGGCCGGGGTGAGGTCATGAGCAGGCGCATCGTTCACATTGCCGCCAACACCTTCCGCGAGGCGGTTCGCGACCGCGTGCTGTACAACCTGATTGCCTTTGCGCTGCTGATGTCGGGCGCAGCCATCCTGGTTGGACAGATCTCCATCGATATCGAGCGGCTGGTGGTGGTCAATCTCGGACTGACCGCGGTATCGCTTTTTGGCATGGTTATTGCCATTTTCATCGGCATCGGACTGGTATCGAAAGAGATCGAGAAGCGGACGTTGTATACGGTACTGTCGCGGCCGGTACGGCGCTGGGAATTCATTGTCGGCAAGTTCTTCGGCTTGGCGGGAACGCTAATCGTGAACACATTTTTCATGGCGATCGGAGTCTTCGCCGCGCTGTGGTATGTCTCGCGGCACTTCGAGAGTCCCGACGGCTGGGTTCTGGTCGCCCTCTATTTCATCATCCTGCAATTCCTGATTATCACCGCGCTGGCGCTGCTGTTCTCAGCTTTCTCGTCGCCGCTGCTTTCGGCGGTGTTCGCCTTTGCGCTGTTTGTGATTGGCAGCTTCGCCGAAGACCTGCGCGGATTTGCCGCTCTGACCCAGGGCGCAACCCGCTGGCTGGCCACGGGGGCAGCCTACCTGGTACCTAATTTCTCTGCCCTGAACGTGATCAGTTCCGTGGCCCACCAGCAGCCGGTCGCGGGACAGCTCATCCTCTACAACACCGTGTACGCGCTTATCTACGCCTCGATGGCATTGTGCGGCGCGGTGCTGATCTTCGAGCACCGGAACCTCAAATGAGGGCGTCAAAACGAACCACGATTGCGGCCAGTCTCCTGCTCGTGGCCTGCCTGCTGGGATCGGTGCTGACGCTACGCCGCCTGGATCAGCTTCGATCCCGCGCCACCCTCGAAGAGGTGCTGTACATCTCTTCGCCCAAAGTATTGAAGCGGCTCAGCCTGGGATATGACGGACTCCTGGCCGATGTCTACTGGACGCGCGCCGTGCAGTATTTTGGCAGCAAGCACCACGCGGGCGCGATGCATTACGAGCTACTGGGGCCGCTGCTGGAGATCACCGCGCAACTCGATCCGCAGCTGGTAGTCGCCTATCAGTTTGGCGCCAGCTTTCTTGCGGCGAGACCGCCCAACGGCGCCGGCCAGCCGGAGCGGGCGATTGAACTCACGCAATTCGGCATCCGGAACAATCCGAATGAGTGGAAGCTCTATTACTCGCTTGGTTTCATCTACTACACCGAACTCAAGGACAATGCGCGAGCCGCGGATGCGTTCTCCCGCGGCGCGCAAATTCCCGGCGCGCATCCTTTTCTGAAGCTGCTTGCCGGCAAGATGGCCGAGAATGCGGGCGAACTCGAAACCGCCCGCCTGCTGTGGATAGCGGCCTACAAAACGACCGAAGACAAGGATATCCGCGCCAATGCCGTCGCCCACCTCAACGCCATTCAGGTGGATGAGGACGTCACCCGGCTGGAAACATTGGTGGGAGAGTATCAGAAGAAAACCGGCCACCTGCCGGCGACGCTGCTGGATCTGGTTGCCGCCCGCATGCTGCCTGGGGTTCCTGTTGACCCGCTGGGATATCCGTACAAGCTGACCCGCGACGGCCGGATCGAAGTCCGTATGCCCGACGAACTGCCCTTCCTGAAAAAAGGCATGCCTCCCGATTACGTGGCGCCGGTGATGCCGAAATTTCCCAAAACGCAGTAGCTGAGCGCGATCCACTCCCGAGTGAATCCTGAAACGTCTATCAGTAAGTCATGGTATGTTCGATGCCGAACATTCGCCAAACCCGTCCCAGGCTCTTACTCCGAGGTTCATTCGTGTCTCTCACTCCACTGGTTCGGATCATAACTGAAGTGTCTGTTTTCTGGAATTGCAGGTTCGCCAAAATTAGACTTGACAAACAAACATTCGCAGATCACCCTTGGCGCCAAACTCTTGGGGCCTGAAAAACTGTAATTCCACTCCCGGTTAAGCCAAATTCTTTGGCAGAAAGGTCGCAGGATGAAAAAGCATCTCACTCGTCGCCGCTTTCTCGCAACCCTAGGCGCTACCGCCGGTGTTGGCATCGCCGGTAAATCACTCTTTAACATAAGTAAGGTACTCGCGCAGGGCCCCTATGTACGGCCGAATGTTGCAGGGCTCACAATCACAAGTCCGGCAATCGTGTCCTATATCGCGGGCATTCAAGCCATGCAGGCATTACCCGTCACCAATCCGCTCAGTTGGGCTTACCAGGCTGCGATTCACGGAACCACGATGGCGGGAATGAATGCCGGTTGGAACACCTGTGCGCATGGAAACGATTTTTTCTGGTCCTGGCATCGGATGTATCTTTACTGGTTTGAGCGTATCGTACGCAGCCAGTCGGGCGACTCGACTTTCGCGCTGCCCTTCTGGGACTGGCAGACGAACCCGACTCTGCCGTCGATGTTCCAGAACACCGGAAGTCCGACGCTCCACGTGGCCGCCCGCAACGTAACCATTAACAGCGGAGTCGGAGGAGTGGGCAACCAGACGCCGGGAGTAAATACCGCCTTCGCCCAACCAATCTACGAAGGAGCCTCAGGGGCGGTGAGCCTGATCCAGTCGCCGCATGGAAGCGTGCACGTGAATGTCGGAGGATGGATGTCCAGTATCCTCACGGCAGCGCAGGACCCGATTTTCTATTTGCACCATGCGAATTGCGACCGGCTGTGGAACCTGTGGCTGGCGCAAGGCGGTTTGCAATCTGATCCAACATCGGACACAGCATGGGGAAGCCAGGTCTTCGTTTTCTTTGACGAGAACGGCAACCAGCAGAACATGACGAGCTGTGACGTGTTGCGGGCCGCGCAGCAGTTGGGTTACAGCTATGAAGGCGAACCCGCGCAGGTCAATCAATACTGCGGTAATCCTCCGCTATGCAACGCTGACTACCACGTCCTGATCGACAATTGCATAGGCAATCCGCCGTTCTACCTGGCGCCGGGGCCCTATCAATACTTCTACTTCGACGTAGATCCACAACTGGCAAAGCAGATTCTCGGCTACATTAAACAGCCAGGCTACACCGTTTACATGCAGTATTACGGCGTCACGGCTCCGACCCAACCCGGCATCACCTGGGACGTTTACGTCGGACTGCCGATCGGGACCAAACCAAAACCGGGTAGTCCGTACTACGTCGGAACGTATGGAATGTACGGAGCAGGCATCGCCGATCAACCCCCTGACGGAAACGACCCTGCTTCCTTCAGCTTCCCACTCAACGTGGCCCTGGCCAAGACACTGAAAAAGAACCAACTGAAAGTACCGGTAACGTTTTTCCCAAGCGGTGTTCGCGGATTGAGCACCGGCGGTCCCAGTCAGAAATCAACCCCGACCATCCAGCAAGCCCAATTAACACTGCAAGTCGTAACCCCAACTGGGACAGCAGGCACCAGGAACCACGAAGAGGCTATGCGCGGAATGCCCATGACGCACAAGTAGTCTCTCGACATCCTGGTCTTACTGAACTTCAACTTGGACCCACCCTCCGCGCGTTGGAGGGTGGGCTCAACGAAGCACCTCTTGTGGATGGGAGACTGGTCCACCTAAGCTTACTGGTGTTATGACTTGATCCGAAACACCACTCCATAGCTGTGGCCACCGGCGCGCGCGGCGCCGTAGAGATACCCTGCCGAATCCAATGTCGCCCCGATTCTGGTGTGGCGCTGTCGGTATATCGGAGCACGTGCAGAATTGTGCTCTTCCCGGCGCCGTCGGGACCTGGACTGAGTTTGAAGACGGCCCGGCACCCTTCTGGAACAAGCGCTTATACTCGCACCTGGGGCTGGGCTAACTTTTTCTTCCCAACCTTCGCCACTACGCCTGCCGAAAACGATCGGGCGATATCGACACGAGAGTGGGAAATGCCATCACAGACCAAAGCAGAGAACCCGCGTTTAAGCCCCGTGCTGGCCGACTGGTGGCGGGAGAGCGTGGCGCGGGCGGGGGTGGGGCCAACGCTGCGCTGCCTGGCGCGAGAGCTTTGGGATTTCGTGCTCGAGTCCACGCCCGGGCGGCGGCGCCGCCGCTATGGGGACGTGGAGTTCGACTGGAACCATCGTGTGGATACGACTAGCGCCACCGTGGCCTGGCGCGACCGGCTGCTGGGCACGTTCCTGTCGGCGTATCAGGCTACAGAACCCGCGGCGTTTCGCGAGATGCTGGACAGCCTGGCCATCGATTTCCGTGAGTTTACTTTCGTCGATCTCGGCTCGGGCAAGGGCCGGACGCTGCTGATGGCGTCGGAGTATCCCTTCCGCCGGGTGGTCGGCGTCGAGCTGCTGCCCGCGTTGCATCGGATCGCGCAGGAGAATATCTCGAAGTACAAGCGGGAAACACAGAAGTGTTTTGCTATCGATTCGGTGAATGCGGACGCCCGCGCGTTTTCCTTCCCTGCCGAGCCTATGGTGCTGTATCTGTTTAATCCGCTGCCGGAGTCAGGGCTAATGCGCGTCTTGGACAACCTGGAGATCTCTTTGCGCGAACATCCTCGGGCGGTGTATGTGCTCTATCACAATCCGGTGCTGGAGGAGGTGCTGGCGGGAAGAGCCACGCTCAGGAAGATCGACCAGAGAGAACAATGGTGTGTGTATGGTAGCCGGTTGCAGTAGGTCTCGAACAACACCTTCGAACCAGGCCGCGGTCGCGCACGGGAATGCGCCCGGGTCGATTACACTTCCGCGAACGTTGCCATTTTCGGCGCCGAGCCCTATTGACTCCGCGCAAGAGTTCTCCAAAGTGATAACCTTGGCTGAACTCTTTACGGGCAATAGAAATCGGGCTTAGGAGAGACCAAATGCGAAGCATGGTATTGACTCGACTGTTGCTATTCGTGCTGGTAGTTGCAGCTTTTTCAGCGGCATCGTTCGCGCAGATCGGCATATCGGTGACCATCGGCCCGCCGGAGCTGCCGGTGTACCAGCAACCTCCGTGTCCCGCCGATGGCTATATCTGGACGCCCGGCTATTGGGCGTGGAGCGGCGATGGATATTACTGGGTACCGGGCACGTGGGTGCAGGCCCCGGAACCCGGGTTGCTCTGGACTCCGCCCTACTGGGGCTGGGGCGGCGATCGCTTTATTTTCCATGAAGGCTACTGGGGGCCGCATGTGGGTTTCTACGGCGGCATCGTCTACGGGTTCGGTTATTTCGGCAGAGGCTACGAAGGTGGACGTTGGGACAATGGACGCTTTTTCTATAACCGCTCCGTCACCAACGTGAATATCACCAACATACACAACGTCTACAACACCACGGTGATCAACAACACCGTCGTGAATCGTGTCAGCTACAACGGCGGCCGCGGCGGGATTGACGTGCGTCCCACGCGGGAAGAGGAGGCCTTTGAGCACGAGCGCCATGTTGCGCCTGTGACCGCGCAAACCCGACACGTCGAAATAGCCCGCGCCAACCCGGATTTGCGGGCGTCCGCCAATCATGGCCAGCCGCCCATTGCGGCAACGCGCCGGCCGGGACCCGTCCATGCCCGCGAAATCCCGCGTCCGGAACATCCAGCCGCTCCTAATACCGGCAATGCGAAGCTGGATCAGAAATACCAGCATGAGCAGGACAAGGTGTTCGCAAAGCAGGAGCAGGAGCGACAAAAGCTGCAGCAACGGCAGGAGCAGGATCACCAGCATCTGGCGCAACAGCACGCCGATCAAGCCAGAATGCAACAGATGGAAGAGAGACACCAGCAGCAGACGCAGCAAATGGAGGACAAACACACCCGGCAGCAACAGCAGTTGCAGAACAAGATGGAGGGACCCGGCCGCAATTCGCCCCCGCCTCAGAGATAGCAGCTAAGGAAATTCCGGGAAGGACGGCATAGTAGCATGGCTACCGCTGTCCGGTAACCGTGGACTCCGCGGGGAAGGCCTCTGCCTCCGTCGACTTCCCCGCCAGGATTCGGGCGATGCGCTCGGCGGCACGTCCATCCCAGAGCGGCGGAATCTGACCGCGCTTGGCTTTGCCGCCCATGATTTTTTTGACTTCGCGCCGCAACCGCTCGAGGTCGTGCCCCACCAGAATATTCGTTCCCAGTTCGACCGTGACCGGCCGCTCCGTGTTCTCGCGGACGGTGAGGCACGGCACACCGAGGTAAGTAGTTTCTTCCTGGATACCGCCGGAATCGGTAATGACGAATTCCGCCGCCTGCTGCAGCGCCAGAAACTCAAGATAGGGCAAGGGTTCCATCAAGCGGAGGTTGGCGCCGGAAGCATTTTTCGCTATCACCTGGTCGAGGCCTTTGCGAGTGCGGGGATGAACCGGAAACAGCACCGGCATCTCTCCGCCGATGTGATTCAGGGTCTCGAGCATCGTGGCAAGCCATTTGAAGTCATCCACATTCGACGGACGGTGCAGCGTGACCAGGGCGAAGCGCTTCGGAACACCGGGCGCGTATTCGCGGGAGCTGGGCAGCATGCGAACCAGCGTATCGATCATGACATTGCCGACCAGGTGAATCTTGTCTGCCCCGACACCTTCCCGTGCCAGGTTGAGGTTCCCGTCTTCCGAAGGGGTGAACAGCAGATCGCAGATCTGGTCCGTTAGCAGGCGGTTGATCTCTTCCGGCATGCTGCGGTCGAACGAACGCAACCCGGCTTCCACGTGGGCGGTGGCAATGCCCAGTTTGGCGCATACCAGCGCTGCCGCGATGGTTGAGTTCACGTCTCCGTAAACCACAACACATTGTGGCTGGACCCTTTGTACTACGGGCTCGAAGCGGCTGAGGATGTCGGCCGTCTGCTGGGCGTGAGTGTTGGAGCCGACTTCAAGATTGAAATCGGGTTCCGGCATGCCAAGCTGCTGAAAGAAGACGTCGGACATATTGAAGTCGTAGTGCTGGCCGGTATGGACTACGACCTGCTGGACCTCGGGAAATCTGGCAAGCGCGCGGATCAAAGGCGCCGCCTTCATGTAATTGGGGCGAGCACCGACCACGTGACAGATACGAATCGACATTCAGATATCTCTGCGACTGCCGGATTCAACCTCAACCGAACCGCGGCTCTTCCGCGCGGAACACGGCTTCGCGCTGAAATCGCCTGCAGCCGTCATTCTAGCGGTCGCGCTGACAAAAGGCCAAACGGGCAGGTGAAACCGCCGGGCACAAAAAAACCGGGCCTTTGCAGACCCGGCTCTTCAGTTCAAATCTGAACCGCAGCGCTTAGCGTCGCTTCACCACATTCCCTTTCAAGGGAACTTGCTGCGGACTGTCAGGCGCATTATCGGTCAGGGTAAGGGTGGCGGTGCGCTGCCCCAGATCGTCCGCGAAGAAAAACACCGTGATATAGCAGCTCTTCCCCGGCGCAAGACTGGAGCCGCAGAAGCTGAGATACAGGAAGTCATCCCAGTCGCTGTGGCCCGGCACAATCGATACCTTGCTGATCTTCAGCGTGGAGCCGCCCACGTTGCTGACTTTCAGGTTTTGCCACGGCAAGCCGAGAAACGGCACATTGCCGAAGTCGATGCTGGTCGGCGACAGGCTCACCATCGCGCCTTGAGTCACGGTGAACGATGCGTTTCGGATGTCACTGTTCATAACGCTGTCGGTGGCGGAAACCGTCATCGAGCCGGATCCCAGATCCGCCGCGGTGAAGGTGTAGTTGCCGTTGTTCACCACCGGGTGGCCGTTGAGAGTCCCGGTACAACTGGTGACGGTCACCAGGGGTGCCTGGGGATCGGGGGCGCAGGTGAAGTTGGTCGGAATGGTTTGCCCAACCAAGTAAGTCGCTCCGTTCGCTGGCGAGGTGATGTTGATGTTGGGCGCGGCGGTACAGTTTTGCGCTAGAACGAAATCCGAGAAGCCCTTGCTGCCCGAGTGCGATCCCGGATCGTTGCGGGTCTGGGTGAAGTCGATGATGATGTTCTGCCAGGTGTTGGTATTGATCGGCGCTTTCAGCACGCAGGCGCCGTTGATGATCTGGTCGGTGTTGAAGTTGTTGAACAGGTCATAGTTCAAGCTGGTGCAATCGCTTCCCGCTTGATTGGTACAGGTTACGCGGAACAGCACGCACAGCCCGCCGGTTCCTTCGTAGACGACGCATTGCGCATTGGTAAACGGCGTGCCCGACAAACGCTGGTCGTGGAAAGTCTGCTGGTCGACTGGGATGGCCGTCACCACCACGTTGTCGCCGGAATTCGCGCCGGTGTACTGCAGCTTGTGGTTGTAGCTACCGTAAACATAGTTCGTATCGGTAGGCTGCTGCGTTCCGGGCGTCAGGTCTTGAGCGATCTGGGTTTGAGCATCGGCCGGAGTGAAGGTCCAGGTCAGGATGTCGTTGTTTTCCACGAAACCGCCGGTCGCGCCGCCGAATCCGACCCAGGCCGTGTCATTGTTGGTCAGGCTCAGCAAGGCGGACAGATCGGTGTTCGCCGTCAGGATGGGCGCGCCGAAGTTGTCCAGAAACACACGCAGAATGCCGGTGGAATCGCCAACCGGCGGATCATATTCCACCACCAAGGTGTGCACTGCTCCGTCCGCGAGTGTAATGCCACCGAGATCAGAAACGATTCCCAGGTTCGACGGATTGCCGGAAGGACAGGTCGCATCGTGATTTTGTGTATTAGGATCCGTTCCGCAGCTTTGGATGGCGATGTGGTTGGCATTAGGATCGTAATCGCCGTTCTGGTACGTATCCAGTTCCACAGCCAAGCTGTTGGGAATCGGCACGCCGACTTGGCCCTGATCCGGAGCACCGTAGCCGATACCGCTGCCCGAAGCACCCAAGGCTGCGGTACCAAATCCGTCGCCGCTGGAATTCTGAATCACAAACGAAATGCCGTCGGCGGGCCCGGGACCATTATCCGGGTTGTGAGTGATCTGGAAGGTGAAAACACTGGTGAAGCCCTTCGAGACCGACTGCTGCTGCACCTGGAACCAGGCGGTACCGTTCTGGCTGTTGATCGGGCCGTCTGTGGTTAGCCGTAACACTTTCTGGCCGCTGCCGTTGGTGGCTTGAGCGGCTGCACCGTTAAGCGCCAGCCCGCTGACGTCACTGAAGTCGTTGAAGGAGATTTGGGCCAGTAGTGGTGTGGCCGTCAGAACCAGGAGAAAACACAAGCCGCGCAGCCAAGTGTTATTCCGATGCAGTCTTGAAGTCATGATGCCCTCCTCGAGGGACAAACCCGGGAATTCAAACGATCTGTTGGGAGAAGATGAAGACGCGATATCCGCTGCTGCGACGCGCCATCCTGCGGGGGAACAGGTGGCTGGTATTCTATCCCGACTCTGGCGGCGGGTCAATGAATCTTACAGTTCGGCCAGAGCATTACAAATATCCACCTATCCTATTGTATTGATTGTGTTTGCCAGGCATTTTCGCGACTTCAACCTGCCTTCTTGAGCGCGCCGGCGTGTGTGGGAAATCGCTGCATGATCCAGCCCAACGCGGCGACCCCGAGGGCGGTTCCGATGGTGTTGTTCATCAGGTCGAGGAGCGAGGAATCGCGGGACGGGAGGTACACCTGGAGAACTTCGATCAGCAGGCTAATAAGCGCTCCGCAAGTGACCGCATAAGTCGCCCCCCGCAACCGGCTGAAAGAACAACCCCAATGCAGGTATGCCGAGATGAGGAATCCGAAGGGAATAAATCCAGTGATGTTGATGGCGGCATCTTTCAAATCGGAGCGATGCAGCTTGAAGGAGCGGACCAGGGGAATCTTGCGCAGCAGGGAGAATCTTGCGGGGACGGCCAAGTCCGGCATCGAGCCGGCGCGATTGTGGATCACCTGTCCGCGTCGTTCGCTGAACGGATATAGACCCACGATGTCCGGCGTCTTCAGTTCCGCGAGTCTCCCCTCGCTCCACGACTGGTAGTGGCGCAATACGTCTTCAGGAGTCAGGGGGTGATCGTAAACGGCCAATCCCAGGATGTCGCCCGCCCACTCGCTTCTTCCTTCCGCAGAATGGCCGAGCAGCAGCCTTCCGTCGAGATTGTTGATGAGTGGCGCGTAAGGATACCGTCGTGCACGAGCCCCACCGAGATAGAGCACCGTGCCTTCGGGTCCAGTCGTGACCGTCAGGAAAATCGGCTGGTTTGCCTGCAAACGGTTATCCAGCCACAAAGAACGGTAGGCCGGATGGCGCTGGCCGTCGAGAAAATAGCCGCGGACCACAAGATCGCTGACCGATTGTTCGATCGCGAAGGTCCGGCGCTGCGCCGGGTCGTACCAGGAGAGAATTGTGCCCAGGCAGTCACACACCTGCTGCGGTTGCAGCCAGAGTTCCAGGGTGAAGGATCCAGCCGAGGTCGGTTGCTGGGACATTCGCCAGGGGACTTCGGCATAGACCTGGCCAGGACCTTCGAAGCGCAGACCCGGACCGCCTTCCAGCCAGGAGACACGATTGTGAGCGAGGAAGTTGAAAGGCCAGAGCCCCACCGTCAAAAGACCGACGCACCATGCGATGCAGGCTAGCAACAACCAGATAGATTGGCAGCCGAGTGCGACAGACGTGGCAGGCGAGAGCAATGAGCGAAAGCGATCAGGCAAGGGTTGCGATCTCGATGAGAGGCCGATGGCATTGTATCGCGATGGCGAAGCGGCCGGCGCTTCCCTCCTGTTCCACGCGCACCACCTGACCTTGGCCGACCAGTTCAATGGGCCGAACCATGTGGCCGGCTTGCACCGTCATCATGAAATTTACCGCCGTGTGCTCGGGGATAAACACATCCGTCTCCAACAACAGGCCGCTGATGCTGACATTGCGGCTGTCGGCATGAATCTCTGACGTGGAATTCCCGTGAGCAAACCGCACCTGCACCGGGAAACGCAGCGGAAAGCGGCGGTGCTGACGCTCCAACCGGTCAGGTGAGGTAGACATGATTTCTAGTCCCATGACGTGGGTGCTTTGGCAGAACTGATCGAGACACGCATGCTTCAGAAATAGCCGGGCGCAGATTCCTTCGCGAGGTTACCGACGGCCACTCGACTTCCGACGGTGTTACCGCACTTCGACAGGCATCTGTCGCGAGCGCGGCAGGACCTTCTACCAGTGCCGCCTCGGCCTTCCGGTATCTGCCATAAGAGAGTTCTAAGAAGCAGACTGATGCTTCGGCGCATCGCAGGCCGGAAATCCCCCGCCACACGCAAGCCGTGTGGCCCGACAAGAGGTCTTCGTGAGAGATCTCGGTGCTCGCCGGAGTCTGCTGGGCATTCTGCTGCTGCTTGGCACGATGCTTGGCTGCCAAGCGCTGAATGCAAGCAAGCCCAACCCCCAGCCCAACAACGGAAGCCTTGCGCTAAGCGATGGGACGCTGGATTTTGGCAGCGTTGCCGTCGGCAGCAGCAAGACTCTCAATCTGACTCTAGTCAATGGAACGGCTGCCACCGTTACGCTCACCGGCGCAGTCGCCAGTGGATCCGGCTATTCCATGAGCGCGCCGCAGTTGCCAGTTAACATTGCGGCGGGGCAGCAGGAGGCACTCAGTTTTACCTTTGCACCCAAGACTGAGGGTAGTTCCAAGGCCTCGATTTCCATCTCCACCAACCTCGGCCTAGATCCATTAAGCTTGGGAGTGAGCGGAGATGCGGTGACGCCCGGCCAACTCACGGCCAATCCTGCGAGCGTGAACTTCGGCGTCGTCCCGGTCGGCGGCAAGCAGGGCCAGCCGATCGTGCTCACCAACCAGGGCGGTGCGAGCCTTACCATTTCGCAGATCAGTGCCAGCGGAAGCGGATTCCAGGTAGCAGGCCCGAATCTGCCGCTGACCCTCGATCCGGGACAGAGCACCAGCCTGAGCGCAACGTTTGCCCCGCAGACCGCCGGCGCCGTCAATGGTTCCATCTCAGTAACCACCGGCGCGGGATCCCAGGGACTCTACCGGCGACGAAGCAAGAGTCTCGGTAGCCGGGACGACGGACTGTTCAGCATCCCATTGGCTGGAACCGGAGTTAACTCAGGGGCGTTGACCGCAACACCGGCCAGCGTCGGCTTCGGCGATGTGGTGGTCGGCAACACCCAGAATCAGACGGTCACGCTCACCAACTCTGGAAGCACCACCGTGACCATAACCCAGGCAACTGCAAGCGGCGCGGGATTCAGCGTTAGCGGGCTGAACCTGCCGCTGCCGCTGGCTCCGGGGGCGAGTACGAACTTCACCGCAAGTTTCCATCCAGACTCCGCCGGTGAAGCCAGTGGGAACGTAGCCGTGGTAAGCGATGCGGCAAACTCTCCGCTGAATGTGCCTCTCACCGGAACAGGTGTGACCGCAGGATCGCTGAGCGCCAACCCTGCTGCGGTTGACTTTGGCAGTGTGCAGGTCGGCCAGAGCCAAAAACAGTCCATCACCCTGACCAACAACGGGCAGACTAAAGTGACGATCTCGCAGGCCACGGTCTCGGGCGCTGGCTTCAGCATCAGCGGATTGAACCTTCCCCTTAGTCTGGATGCGGGACAAAGCACGAATTTCACGGCGAAATTCGCTCCGGCGTCGCCCGGATCTGTCAGCGGCAATATTGCCATCGTGAATGACGGCGAGACTCCGACGGTCAACGTCGGTCTCACGGCCACCGGCTTTGTACCCGGCGCTCTCGCTGCAGATCCAACGAGCCTCAGCTTCGGAAATATTCAGGTGGGCAACAATCAGACCCTGCCAGAGACGATTACCAACACGGGCGGCGCGAAAATCACAATCAGCCAAGTTAACGTCACGGGAGCGGGCTTCAGCGTGAGCGGGCTGACGCTGCCCTTCTCGCTGAACGCCGGTCAAAGCAAGAACTTCAGCGTAACCTTTGCGCCTCAGACGTCGGGAACGGTCAGCGGCAACATTGCGGTGGTGAATAACGGCTCAAACCCGACGCTTAACATCCCGCTTTCCGGAACCGGAGTAGGGGCCGCTTATCTCAGTCCAAATCCTCCCAGCATTGACTTCGGTACGGTGCAGGTCGGCAAGAACTCAATGCAGTCGGAGACCCTGACCAACACCGGCGGTGTGACTCTTACCGTTTCGCAGGCGACCGTCTCCGGCAGCGGATTCAGCATCAGCGGGTTGACTTTGCCGCTCTCACTGACGCCGGGCCAGAGCTTTACCTTCGGCGTGACCTTTGCGCCCATTTCGGGCGGAAATTTCAGTGGAAAGATCGCCCTGGTCTCGGACGCGTCGAATCCCAATCTCAACATCCCGCTGACGGGCAGCGGCAAGGTCGCTGGACAGCTTGGGGTATCCCCGCCAAGCCTGGACTTTGGCAGCGTCACCGTAGGCCAGAACAAGCAGTTGACCGGAAGCCTTACCGCTACCGGAGCCAGCGTGACCGTGAACTCCTACGCGATCGGCAGCACCGAATTCACGCTCAGCGGACTGACCTTCCCCTTCACGCTCAGCACCGGTCAGAGCGCTCAATTTACTGTGACGTTCGCGCCGCAAATGAGCGGCGATGCAGCCACCACCCTGAGCTTCGCCAGCGACGCCGCGAATTCCCCGACGGTGGAGAATCTGACGGGCACGGGCGTCGCCGCGCCGCAGCATAGCGTCGATCTCTCCTGGAACGCCAGCCAGTCGCAGGATATCGTCGGCTACAACGTGTATCGCGGCGCGCAGAGTGGTGGACCGTATCTCAAGATCAACTCCGGCCTCGATGCGAGTACCACTTATACCGACAGCTCAGTGCAGTCCGGGCAGACCTACTACTACGTTACGACCGCGGTCGATGGAAGCGGGATGGAGAGCATTTACTCGAACGAGGCCCCGGCCGTGATTCCGAGTCCGTAAGCCAGCGCATGCAGATATCGACGCGTGCCGTTCCATGGGTCACGAACCCCGATGAGAGAAAGCTAACCTTCGCACTTAGGTGCCGACGGATCGGCAGGGTTGCTCACTTCCGAAAACGGGAAGTTACAACCAATCGAAGGTTCCAGACTGCACCTTTGGCACGTTTCCGCTGCGTATCGTGGCCCCGCAGACTAGAAAGGCCATGATAGATCATAAGCCCTTCCCAAAATTGCTAGCAGTTTCTGTCGCGGCCGGTCTTGTACTTAGCTGTAGCTTGAGCTGGTCGATTCCGGCTAGTGGCTTATCCCGTCAAACCTATGCAGGAGCCAATGCCAAAGGAAAACTAAATTGCCAGCCTGCGAACCTGAAGTTCCACGAGGTGCCGCTGGGCCAAAACAAAACCTTACCCGCCGTTCTAAGAAACTTGGGTACGGCGGCTCTGACCATCTCGCAACTGAAGAACAACGCTCCGAGTTATAGCATAAGCGGCATCACCATTCCGTTCACGCTAGGTGCGGGCCAGAGCGTGAACATCGGAGTGACATTCACCCCGTCAAACCTTGGACAGACCAACGGGAACTTTGCCTTCATCAGCAACGCATCGAACAGCCCTTACTATTTATACGTGTATGGCCGGGGCGCGTCCGGAGGAGTGCTCACCGCTAATCCCGCGAGCATCGACTTTGGCGCAGTGCAGGTGGGCAAAAACAAGAGCAATTATGAAACCCTGACCAACACCGGAACGGCCCGACTTACGATCAGTCAAGCCAACGTGAGCGGAAGCGGCTTCAGCCTCAGCGGATTGAATCTGCCCCTGGCGCTCGACCCGAGCCAGAATTTTACCTTCAGCGTGACCTTCACTCCACCGTCGAGCGGGACATTCAGCGGAACCATTGGCCTGGTGTCCGACGCTGCCGATCCGAATCTGTCGATACCGTTGTCGGGCCAGGGAACACCGGCGGGTACTCTGGCGGCGTCGCCGGCAGGGCTCGACTTCGGCGTGGTAACCACAGGAACCAGCAAGAGTCTGCCAGCGACCCTCACCGCCACGGGAGCGACGGTTACTGTTACCTCGGACGGAACCAGCAATCCAGAATTCACCGTGAGCGGGCTTTCTTTCCCACTCACCATTCCGGACGGCCAGAGCCAGCCCTATACGGTCACGTACACGCCGCAGGATTCTGGGAATTCGACGGGGGTGGCGACTTTTGTGAGTGACGCCTCCAACTCACCCACGACGCAGAGTCTGACGGGCAACGGAACTGCGCCTCCGCATCACAACGTCGATCTGTCATGGAACACCAGCCGCGATGCCGTCGGCTACAACGTCTACCGGGGCGGCGTGTCGGGTGGGCCCTATAGCAAGATCAACACGGCGCCGCAGGCCGGCACGGAGTACGAAGATGATCTAGTATCTCCGGGTCAAACTTACTACTATGTAGCGACCGCCGTGGGTGGAAATGGAGAGGAAAGTGTTTACTCCAATGAGGCGCAGGCGTTGATTCCCAGCCCATAGAACCAAACACGAAGGAGAAAGCTGGAAGATCTGGCGGATAGTGCAGAAGATTGCAGCCTGACACGTTAGTCCCTGCCCTAGTGGCATCTTTCGGTGCCGAGGGAAACCTTGGACACTGCGGGAATGATGCGGCCTGTCCCCCAGCGCGCCGTTGGCTTGCTCCTTGTCTTGCTGCTCTCCAGCGCAGTCTTCCTTCTGCCATCTTCGAGTTTTGGACAAACCGCCCCGGGCGGCTTCGCCCAGCCCGACAGCGGACTGGGAACGGTGAGCTGCCAGCCGGAACAGGTGAGATTTCACCAGGTAGTTCAGGGCCAAAACAGCAGCCTGCTGGTGACCATGACCAACACCGGTTTGTCCGCGGTCACGATCAGTAAGATCACCCAGAGCGTACCGGAATTCAAGCTGCAGAACGTAAAAACACCTTTTACGCTAAAGGTGGGAAAGAGCATCCAGTTCGCGGTGGTGTTTTCTCCCGATCAGACCGGTCACATGGACGACCAAATCGGGTTCATCAACGATGGATCAAACAGTCCTTATTATTTATATGTGCACGGAATGGGAGTGCCGGTTGGAGCCTTAACCGCGAACCCGCCAGTAGTACGCTTCGGCAATGTTCAAGTTGGCAACAATCAGAGCGAGTACATCACCCTCACCAACACCGGCAAGCAGACGATTACGATCAAGAAAGCGCCGGTCGAAGGCGGGGGGTTCAGCATCAGCGGATTGGATCTTCCGTCCACCCTGGGCGCTGGGAAGAGCCTTACATTTGCTGCGATTTTCACGCCTCAATCCGAAGGCGATAGTTACGGACACATTTCCATCGGATCCGATGCGCCTAATCCTTCACTGCGAGTGGGACTAGCGGGAACCGGCACTCAGGCGGGACAACTGAGCGTGTCGCCGCCGAAGATCAATTTCGGCAATGTGAGTGTCGGTTCCAACAAAACCCTGACCGGCACTTTATCAGCTACGGGCGCAGACGTTGTGGTCTCGACGGCCATATTGAACAGCGCCGAATTCTCCCTGCAGGGCGTCACCCTCCCGGTCACGATCCCAGCCGGAAAGAAGCTGGACTTTCAAGTGGTCTTCCAGCCCATGGACCGCGGGCAGGTCAGCGCCAAGCTTGCGTTCATCAGCAATGCCTCGAACTCGCCTTCCTCGGAAATTCTGGTTGGGAACGGAGTCGGAGCGCCGGACCATTCCGTGACTCTGACCTGGAAGCCCAGCAAGTCGCCAGATGTTGTGGGATACAACGTTTACCGGCGGGAGCAGGATCAAGGCTCATTTACGAAGTTGAACAACAGTCTCGACCTCACCGAGGAATACACCGACATGAACGTGCAAGGCGGCGTGACCTACGTCTACGTCAGCACGGCGGTGAACAGCAGTGGAAGCGAGAGCCGGCACTCCAAGCCGGTGAAGGCGAAGATTCCCTATCCATAGGAAGTAGTCCAGATGCGGAGAGAAAAAAGTCCCACGCGGCAGAACGCGGCAACTCATTAATAATAAACCGCTTACGGGCACGCGACCGGGCATGGCCGCGGATTCCAATGCACTAACGGCAGGTTTCCAAATCCTCACCTAAAGCCTTACAATCGCGGGCACTCTGGTTCGCAGATTGGCTGCTCGCGTCGGCAATTAAAAAGTTACCGAAGTCGTAGAACTGTCCTTGGGGCGGAGCACGCCCTTCAGGACTCTAGATGGATAGCTGCCGCTGTCCGGATAATCGAAGAGTGAGAAAGCATACCGTCTTGTTACCTTACCGCCGAAGTCTGTGGATTCCGTTGCTGGCGGCCCTAATGGGCGTGGCTTGCGGCGGGGGAAATATGGCCCAGACGCAAGGCGGGGGGCCGGGATCCTCCGACCTTTCTCTTAATACTTCATCGATTGACTTTGGCAATGTGGCGGTCGGATCGACGAAGTCGAGTCCGGTCACGTTGACCAATGCCGCTTCGAATCCGGGAAGCGTCACGGTTTCAGCAGTTGGAGTGTCTGGCACCGGCTTCAGCGACAGTGCGCCGGCGGTGCCGTTTACCCTATCGCCGGGGCAAAGCGCCACGATTACGGTCAAGTTTTCACCGGCCAGCGCCGGGGCAGCGACGGGGAATCTGGCGATTCAGATCCAGGGGGCAAGCCAACCGGCGAATGTGGCGCTTAAGGGAACCGGCCTGGCCGCCGGGCAACTGGGAGTTTCGCCTGCGCAAATCAACTTTGGCAACGTGAGTGTGGGATCGTCGCAGGATCAGACTGGCACGCTGACCGCTGGCGGCGCTGACGTAACCGTATCATCGGCGTCGTGGAGTGGCGATGGATTTTCAGTGAGTGGAATTACTTTCCCGGTGGTAGTTTCCGCCGGCCAGAGCCTGCTGTTTACGGTGACGTTTGCGCCTCAAGTGGCGGGAAACTCAACTGGCAGCGTGAACTTTATCAGCGACGCATCGAACTCCCCGACCACGGAAACCTGGACCGGCACCGGAGTTCAGGGAGCGCAGCACACGGTGAACCTTTCCTGGACGGCCAGCGACTCGAACGTTGTGGGTTACAACGTCTACCGCGGCACGCAAGCCGGCGGGCCTTACAACACCCGGCTGACCGGCTCACCCATCGCGGCTACCAGCTACACAGATAGCAGCGTGCAATCGGGCGCAACCTATTACTACGTGGCCACCGCGGTGGATGGAAGCGGACAGGAGAGCATCTACTCGAACGAAGCGCCGGCGGTAGTGCCGTAGGCACACTGCGAGCGCAAGGCCAGACGCCTGAAGAGACACCGGGGCACTGCCTGTCCGAGGTCTCGACTGGCCCTTGTTAAGCGCTATCGGTAGGATCGGGTCCTGCTGCAGGGGAAGTATCAGACGCAGACTCGACTCTCTCTTCCAGCAACAGACGCCGCAACGTGCGCAGATCGTTCAGCACGCGATGACTGGCTTTCAGGTGCTGGCTGAGTTTCTGCAGATTGTAGACAACGAGCCGGAGGGCCTGGAGCCGGCGCGGAAACTGGGAATTGGCCTCCGCGAGGGCATCGGCTTCGACCTCGTGCTGGGCTTCAAGCACGGCTTCGCTAAGAAGCCGAACATACTCTTGAGCGCCCTCCACACTGTCAAAAGGGGTTTCCACCGGGTCTTATCCTGTTGCTTAAACGGTTCTAGAGTGCCGCCGCGCGTTTTTTGCGCCAGACGAGAAGTCCGCCGCCAACGGCCCCGATGGTCAGGACTGCGATGACGCCGCCGCTGCCCTCCGGCAACCGGTCTCTTTTTCTTCTGTGATTGTCGCCACCTAGTCCGGGAGCGGCCGAGCTGGGTTGCAGAGCAAGTGCAACCGGAGCTGCTGCGGTTCCCATCAGCATCGCCGCGAGAAACATCGCTGAAATCCACTTCATTGCTTCCTCCTCAAGTATGGTGCAGTCGAGCAGATACATCCGTGTTGGTGGTCGCCCGTTCCGGCTAAAGCCTGCTGCCTGCCAGAACCGGACTCGCACTGGTTTGTGGGTGCGGGCCGCCTTTCTTTCTTTCAGAGCGCTGCAGTCCCCAAAGCACGAGCAACAGGGACCCCAGAGCCAAGACAAAGAAAGGAATTCCCCCATATTCATGAAGCCTACCCGTCAAGAAAGATGGATCAACATAAACCGCCAGAGTCGAGAGCGTAAATATCCGCAGAGCATTCTTGAAGACGGTAATCGGAAGCACGGCGATGCTCAGCAGGATTTTCCTCGAACCGGTGCGCAGGAAAAGATGCGCCAGCACCAGGCTCACAATCAAGAGCATGAGGCTGGAACGGATGCCGCTGCATTCCTTGGCCACTTCGATATCGATGCCGGGCAGCGACAGGATCACGTCCCGGCGAAAGACCGGCACATGCGCAGCGCGCATCAGCCAATAAGTAACATCCGCGGAACTATTCTGCAGAATCGAAACGACCCAATCCAGTATGCGCGACGGAACCGGCACCAGCAGCAGCAACAACAACAGCGGGAACCGCGCTTTGCGAAATGATTGCCGGCCGTACGCCAGAACAAACGCCGAGATCCACCAACCGGCGAAGCAGAACATCGATAGCGAAAGAACGTCGCCTGTCCCCAGCGCGCCGGCGTGGCCGGGAAAATAAGCGAAGACGGCAGCCGTGGCAACCAGGCCGGCGGCCGCAGCCGGGGCATAGCTCACATTTTGGAACACGCTGCGGGCTTCCAGGTAAATCAACGCCACACTCAGTGGAACGATAATCAGAATATGGGTGTACTGATCCACCTGCAGGGCGGCTCGAACTACCGCGACCAGGTCCCTCCAGGCAAACGCGATAGAAATGGTAATCAGCCCCAAAAAACACAGGGTTCGCGGGGAGAACCAAACGGGGGTGGATCGAGCAGTCATCGCAGCTACAGTTAATCAGGATAAGGCCGACCCTTAGAACAGGGCTATGACCAATTCTTCCGGTCAGACCCCCACTTCCGTGCCATAACACATTTGAGCGGATTCCAGGCGGGTCGAGAGTTGCTCGGCCAAACTGGAAACCTTGGGATCAATGAGAATGTTCTGTTGGTGCCCGTCGACCTCCAAAATCTCGAGGTTGCCTTTCAGGATACGCTTCCAGCCCAGGGATTCATCGGCGATCAAACCTGGCATCTGTTTGCTGGCACGAATCAGGAGGACGTCGCCGGCATAAGGACGCGGCTGGTATTTATAGAAAACCTTGTCATGTTCCATGGAGAGCGACTCCAGCACATAAGCCATCGAAGGCCGCTTGCCTTCATGGCGTCCGTTGCCGGTGATGCGGTCGAGGGCGATCGCGGCCCGGGCGCCCGCCATGCTCCAACCATGCTGGAGGCGGTGCTGAATGTATCCCGCGCCGCGGTGAGAGAAATTCTCGCGCTCCAGATCGATTCGCTTGGTAGCGCGATAGCGCCAGCGCTGCACCCGGCTGGTGTCCGGACGGAAGCGAGCCGCCGCCGGATTCATGGTCTGGATCATGACCACGAGCGCGACCTGCTGTCCGGCTGCGGTGAGTTGCTGGGCCGCTTCGAGCGCCAGCAGGCCTCCGAAACAGAATCCTCCGAGGAAGTAAGGGCCTTCGGGCTGGAGACTCCGCAGCTCGTCAAGATAGAAGGCAGCCATGTCTTCGAGGGACTGGCCTTTGACAATGCGGCCATCGAGGCCGCGGGCCTGAAGGGCATAAACCGGCTGATCGGCGTCCAGGTGATTGGCCAGCGGATAGTACTCGAGAACGTTGCCGCCGTGGCTGTGCATCAGGAAGAACGGAGGCCGCGAGCCGCCGGGCCTTACCGGCACCAGGGAATGCCACGACGGCTCCCAATGCTCGCGCCGCAACACCTCCGCCAGAGCCGCAATGGTCTGAGCTTGCAGCAGAGTGGCGAGCGGCAGGCGCTTGTGATACCCCTTCTCGATTTCAGTGATGATGCGGACCGCCAGCAGCGAGTGTCCGCCCAGCTCGAAGAAATTATCGTTCAGGCCGATGGGCTTGACTTTCAGCACCTTCGACCAGAGCTGGGTGAGCATCTGCTCGAGTGGGTCTCGCGGAGCCACGGCCTCGGCTTTGCGCTCGACGCGTTGTTCGTCAGGTGCAGGTAAAGCCTTGCGGTCAATTTTGCCGCTGGTTGTCAGTGGAAGCTCGTCCAGGAAAACAAAGGCAGATGGGACCATGTAGTCCGGCAAATCATTTTTCAGGTGAGCCCGCAGATCGGCGATGCTGGGTGAAGAATCCGCTCGCTGCTGGATATAAGCCACCAAGCGTTTGTCGTTCGGTTCGTCTTCACGGGCGATAACAACGCTCTGCTGCACGCCTGGATGACTGTCGAGAGCGGCTTCGATCTCCCCTAATTCGATGCGGAAGCCACGAAGCTTGACCTGATGATCCAGTCGGCCAAGATATTCGATGTTGCCGTCGGGTAGAAAGCGCGCCAGATCGCCGGTCTTGTAAAGTCGCGCTCCAGGTTTTTGGCTGAAGGGATCGGCGATGAACTTCTGCGCGGTCAGCTCGGGACGCTTCAAATAGCCACGCGCCAGGCCCACTCCGCCGATGTGCAACTCGCCGGGCACCCCGACCGGGGTGGGTTGTAGCAGCGGATCAAGAATATAGATTTGCGTGTTCGCGATCGGCTTGCCAATGGGCACGATGGAACGGCCGCTCTCGGGTGCGCACTGCCAGTACGTCACATCCACGGCGGCCTCGGTCGGACCGTAGAGATTGTGCAACTGGGAATTCATGCGCTGGAAGAATCGTTTCTGCAAATCGAAGGGCAAGGTTTCACCGCTGCAGAAGACCTGCCGCACGCTGGCGCAACGCTCAACGCCTTCGGAGTCCAGGAACATGCGCAACATCGAGGGCACGAAGTGCAAGGTCGTGATTTTGTGGTTTTGGATGGTTTCCATCAGATAGTGCGGGTCCTTGTGCCCCTGGGGACGCGCCACCACCAGGCAGGCGCCGGTCATCAGCGGCCAGAAGAATTCCCACACCGACACATCGAAGCTATACGGCGTCTTCTGCAGGACGCGATCCGTATCGTCGAGCTGGTAGGCGCTTTGCATCCACCAGAGGCGGTTCACAATTCCCTGGTGTGTGTTGGGTACGCCTTTGGGCTTTCCGGTGGAACCGGAGGTGTAGATGACATAAGCCAGGTTGCCGGGACTCACAGTAGAAGATGGATTGGTATCCGGCTCGCGATCAAGGTGTTCCTTGTCGGTGTCGAAACAGAATATCTGGGCCCGATGCCCCGGAAGCTGGCCGGCCAGTGAGGAATTCGTCAGCAGCACCGGCACGTCGGCGTCCTCCAGCATGAATGCCAGGCGATCTTTAGGATATTCAGGATCGAGCGGTAAATATGCGCCGCCGGCCTTCAGAGTGCCGAGCACCGCGACCACCATCTCAATGGAGCGATCCAGGAACACGCCTACGAACTTATCCGGGCCAACACCCAGCGCCTGTAAATAATGCGCCAGCTGATTGGCACGGCGGTTGAGCTCGCTGTAGCTGATGGTCGTTGTTTCGAACGTTACTGCCGAAGCACCGGGAGTTTTCCAAGCCTGGCGCTCGATTAGCTCGTGGAGCGTCTGCTTGGGGAATTCCGCCTCAGTGCGGTTCCAATCCACGAGCAGTTCCCGGCGCTGGTCTTCGCTCAGAAGGGGGAGCTGGCTGAGCTTCTCCGTGGGGCTGGCTACGATGCCCTCAAGCACCGTCTGGTAGTGCGTCAGCCAACGCTCAATGGTAGACGCATCGAACAGATCGGTGTTGTAATCGCACTCGACGTACATGCCGCGCGGGCCTTCGACAACGTTGAAGAATAAGTCGAAGTGGAGAGCCCGCTTCGGATTGCGGTCGCAATCAAACTCAACTCCCTGGAATTCGGAGGCGGCGGGATCGCGATCCACGTTGAAAATCACCTCGACCAGCGGCGGCCGACCGGTGCTGCGGGGTACCTTCAGGTGCTGGAGGATGCTGCCCAGGGTGCATTGGTAGTGATCGTAGGCGTCGAGCACGCCTTTCTTCACAGCGGCCAGGTTTTCGGCGAAACTGGCTGCCGGCTGCAGCCGGGTACGAATCGGGAGCAGGTTGACACAGTGTCCGACCAGACAGGTGTTGCCGGTGACAGCCTGTCCGGCCACGCCCAGACCCAGAACGACATCAGACTGCCCGCTCAGCCGATGCAGCATAGTCTTCAGCGCCGCCATCATCAAAACCACCAGGGTGGTGCGCTGCTGTCCAGCGGTGCGTTTGATGGACTGATGGAGAGTCGCGCCGAAATCGCGTTTCACGGTGGACGCCTGCGCGGTTCGAACCAGCGGCCGCGGACGATCCGCGGGCAGTTCGAGCGGAGGTGGCACGTCCTGGAATTGTTGCCGCCAGTAGTGGAGCGCGCCGCGAATATCCGTGTCTTCATTGGCCGTGGCCGCATATGCGCGAAACGACAACGGCGCTTCGAGCTGAGCCTCGGCTCCCTGTTTCAGCGCCGAGTAGATGCTGGCCAGCTCGCTGACGATCAGCCCGCCGGACCAACCGTCGCAGACGATGTGATGGGCAGTCCAGATGGCGAGGTGATGATCCTTTGCCAGGCGAACCATGCGCACTCGCACCAGCGGCCCCGCCGCGAGATCGAATGCTTCCGAGACTTCCGTCTCGATGATGGCGTTTCTCTCGCGCTCGCGGTCCGACTCAGGCTTGGCACTCAGATCGATGAGGGGAACGTCGGGCCTGGTTTCCGCCTTGATCTCCTGCCACTCGCCATCTGCAGCGAAGCTTGCCAATAGAATCGGATGGCGCTGCACTACCTGCTGGACCGCGCTGCGAAACAGGGCCAAGTCGAACTCGCCGTGGAATTCCAGCTTCAGGGACTCGTTGTAGGCGAGCGCGGCGTCTCCACCCATCTGCGCGGCGAGCCAGATCTCCTTTTGGGATTCAGTTAGCGGGAACTTGCCAGTAGGACCAGGCTGCGCGGCGGAAACGGAGGTTTGATCGGCACGCCTGGCAACCACGTCTCCGGGCTTTGCAACCTTCGGAACCGAACCCGGCCCTGGCAGGAATCCCGAGATCTGCATCTCGACCAGAGATTCGCGCAACGCGCGCTGCAGTTTGTCAAGATCGGCATCGCTGTGTGCCGTGGTCAGAATAAAGGCACGGTTCTCGTAGATATGAATACCGCGCTCGCGCAGCATGTAGAACAGCAGGCCGGCGAACTTCTGATCCGACGGGAACGACAGATGCATGATCGAACTGAACTGCGTGAGATGGTAGGGGGCGCGCAACTGTTCGAGGATTGCCTGGAGTTGCTGCGCGGTCCGCTCGGTACGCTGGCTGAGCCCTTGCTGCAGGCCCGGGCCTTGCTGCTTCAAATGCAAGAGCACGGACTTGGCCGCAGCCAACACGAGCGGGTGGCGCACAAACGTTCCAGCAAAGAAGGTGACGCCGACTTCGGGGAACGAGTTGTCTCCATACCGCCATTGGCCGCCGTCGAGCGCATCCATATACTTGGGATCGCCCGCCACCACACCGATTGGCATTCCGCCGCCAACCACTTTTCCGTAGGTGGCCAGGTCAGCGCGAACGTCGAAATAGGCCTGCGCTCCACCCGGATGCACGCGGAAACCAGTGACCACTTCGTCGAAGATAAGAGCTGATCCAGTCTCGCGCGTGATCCGGCGAAGCTCGTGCATGAATTCGCGCGGCTGCAAATCGAGACGCCGGCTCTGTACCGGCTCGACCAGGACGGCGGCAATCTCGGAGCCCCGCGCACGCAGAATATCAAGAGACTGCGGATTCCCGTACTCGAGAACCATCACCTGTCCGACCGCGCTGTTGGGCACGCCCGGGGCAATCGGTGCGGTGCGGGTTTCCCCGTTCACCGTCAGCGGACGGAACAACACCTCGTCGAAGATACCGTGATATGCGCCGGCGAAGACCGCAATCTTGTCGCGGCCGGTGACCGTACGGGACACGCGGGTCGCCGCCAGTACTGCCTCCGATCCAGTGTTGGTGAAGGCGACGCGCGGCATACCGGTGAATTCCTTCATCAGCCCGGCGACTTCTCCCGCCAGCGGCTGAATGGGACCAATCTCGAAGCCGCGATCCAGCTGCTCGTGAACCGCCTGAACTACGAAAGCCGGGCGATGCCCAAACAGGCTGGCGCCGAAGCCCATCACAAAATCCACGTATTCGTTGTTGTCAACGTCCCAGACCCTGGACCCGTCGGAACGATTGGTGACGATCGGATACACCATCTCTTTCCAGAGGCGGTTGAAACCGGCAACGGACCGGGGATCGGCGAGCACGGAGCGGTTCTCGGCCGTGAGCCTCTTCGAGCCTGGGGTCCGCTTCGTGTAGCGAGCGATGAATGCTTCGAGCGCGCGGGCCTGGTCCGGAGTCATGGCCGCGGCGCTCTTGTCGATCGGCTTGAAGGGACCGTGGGATTTGACTTCGGACTTGGCAGGCGCTAAAACAACCGGCGCCGAGGCTGGTTGCGCGACCGTGATTGCTGGCACCACGCTAGGCTGGCCGCCCAGCAACTGCATCAACTGGTTGGTCAGTTGTTGTTGCTGCTGCAAAAGCTGTTCGAGAATTGCATTGGAAGGCGCGTGGGACGGAGTGACGGCAGGCGAATTCACTGACGGCGCGACCGGTGCAGGAATAGCCGGTGCGGGCGCGAAGGCATCGGGCGAAAGATTCTCGTCGAGGTGAGTCGCAATTGCGTCGAGCGAACTCAACTCTTCCATCAGCTGCCGGAAGGTGATGGAGATACCGAACTTGCGCTGGAACAGCTGCGAGGCCTGCGTCAACAATAGAGAATCCAGTCCAAGTTCCAGCAAGCTCGCAGAGGGGTCAACTCCGGCAAGATCGTATCCGGAAAGTTCCTGGAGCAACGAACGGGTTGCGTCTAGCAGGCGGTTTTTACGGGGGACAGCGAGTTCGAGCGCGGTCTGGGACGACATTGCCGGCGTGGGCAACTCCACAGGCTGAACCTCAGCCGAGCCTGGTTGCGGTGCTGGAGCGCCCCCCGCGGTGGCCACCGCGGCCGCAGCTAGCATTACCGAGCCAGCAGATGATAGCGGTTCGGGCCAGTAGCGCTTTCGCTCAAAGGGGTACGTCGGCAGGACAGTCCGGCGCCGGTTCTGGCCCGCGTAGAACCCTTGCCAGTCAACCTTCACGCCGGCCATCCAGAGGCGTCCGAGCGTCTCAAGAATGCCACGCGCCTCCTGGTCGCCCGATAAAGCGAGGGATGCCAGGACGGCCTGCTCGGCAGGCTTGGCCGGATGCTGGCGTGACAGAGTCGACAGGGTTTGGCCTGGACCGACCTCGAGCAGAACGTTGCGGGGATCCTTCATCAATTCGGCGACACCGTCGGCAAAACGCACAGTGTCGCGTACGTGCCCAGCCCAGTACTCCGGCGAAGTGGCCTCATCGGGAGTGATCCAGCGTGCGGTGACGTTGGAAACATAGGGAATCTGCGGAACGCCCAACTTCACCCTCCGCAGCAGATCGGTAAACGGCGCGAGCACCGGCTCCATCATCGGAGAATGAAAGGCGTGTGAGGTATGCAGCCGGCGGCCGACGATGCGCTTTGCCTCCAGTTGCTTCTCAAATTCCGCGATCGCTTCGAACGGGCCTGACACTACGCATAAGCTTGGAGAGTTGATGGCCGCAACTGCCAATTCCGGATTGAGCAGCGGCACGACATCCTGCTCAGGCAAGCGAACCGCCAGCATTGCTCCCCCGGGCTGGGCCTGCACAAGAGCACCCCGGCGTGCCACCAGAGAAAGCGCATCTTCCAAGGTGAACACCCCAGCCAGACACCCAGCCACGTATTCACCAACGCTGTGCCCGATCATTCCCGTGGGACGAATGCCCCACGACATCCACAGCCTTGCCAGAGCGTATTCGATAACAAACAGCGCAGGCTGCGTGAATCGCGTTTGTATAAGCCGGGCCTCGGCAGCCTTTTCCGATCCGGCGGCGGGAAACAGCAACTCCCGGATATCGGTCTGAAGAGTGGGCCTGAGCAACTCGGCGCAGCGCTGAATTTCGGTTCGAAAAACCTGCTCTGTGCGGTAGAGCTCGGCACCCATTCCGGGATATTGCGCGCCTTGTCCCGGAAACATGAACACCACGGGCAGATCGCGCAACTGCTGCTGGTGTGTGAAGACCCGTTTGGGATCGCGGGCTTCGAGCGCGGCAACGCCATCGGCGGCATCCCGGCACGCAACGATGCGGCGATGGACAAACTCGCTGCGGCCGCTTTGCAGAGTGAAGGCTGCGTCTGCCAGGTCGCGTTGTCCAGCTTCGCCGCCAGCCAATTTTGTCAGGTGTCCGGATAGGTTCGCGGTCGCACGATCCAGCGCGTCGGGAGTCTTGGCGGAGAGCATCAGCAGTTGCCAGGGACGAGACGGGCCGGAAGCCGGCATTTCCGGCGCTTCTTCCAGCACTACGTGCGCGTTGGTGCCGCCGGTGCCAAACGAACTCACCCCAGCGCGGCGCGGCACACCGGGCTTCGCCTGCCAATCCTGCAGCGAGGCATTGACGTAAAAGGGGCTATTCTCCAGTTCGAGCTTCGGATTCGGCTTGGTGAAGTGCAGACTGGCTGGGATCTTCTTGTGATGGAGCGAAAGCGCCATCTTGATCAGACCGGCCACACCCGCTGCAGCATCGAGATGTCCCAGGTTCGTCTTCACCGACCCAATCGCGCAGAATTGCTTTTTGTCCGTCCCCAGGCGGAAAGCCTTTGTAAGCGCAGTCACCTCGATGGGATCGCCGAGCGGCGTAGCAGTGCCGTGGGCTTCGATGCAGGTGATGGTGTCTGGCTCAATACCGGCCAGCGCATGGGCCAGCGCGATCACCTTCGACTGGCCTTCCACGCCGGGCGCGCCGAAACTGACGCGCTGCGAGCCGTCATTGTTGAGGGCAGCGCCCTTGATTACGGCGTAAATCTGGTCGCCGTCGTGAACCGCATCTTCCAATCGTTTGAGCACGACGACCGCGGCGCCATTGCTGAAAACCGTACCTGCCGCCTGGGCATCGAAGGTGCGAGTGTGCCCATCGGAAGAACCGATGTTGCCTTCGTCGTAGAAGTAGCCGCTCTTTTGCGGCACTCGCACCGAGGCGCCCCCGGCTAGCGCCATATCGCATTGATAAGTGAGAAGGGATTGGCATGCCTGGCAAATGGCAACCAACGACGTGGAACAGGCTGTGCTTACATTGAGCGCTGGACCTTTTAGTCCAAGTTTGTAAGCCACCCGCGTGGTCAGATAATCTTTCTCGTTTCCAAGCATCACCTGTTCGGGCCCCACCAATTCCACCAGGTCCGGACGCGGTTGAAGCACCTGCAGGTAGTAGGTATTGAAGGTAACGCCCCCGAACACCCCGACTGTGTTCTGCAACTGGCTGGGCGCGTACCCGGCGCGCTCCAGAGCCGACCAGCAAGTTTCCAGGAAGACGCGCTGCTGCGGATCCATGACCTCAGCTTCCTTGGGATGAATCCCAAAAAATGCCGCATCGAAGCAGTCCGCGTCCTTGAGCACCCCCCGGGCCGGGATATAACGTCCACGGCGCCTTAGAGTAGAGGCATCCAACCCTGATTCGGCCAACTCCGCGTCACTGAAAAATGTAATACTCTCTTTGCCAGCGACAAGGTTCGCCCATAACTCCTCGATGCTCTCCGCTCCCGGAAAGCGACCGGCCATTCCAACAATTGCTATGCCTTCGTATTGTGCTTCACTCATAGAACCCGAGTCTTTTGCCCCTTAGTGCTTGATCTCCGCCGTTTCTCTGGCTTTCATGCGCAACCGCGCCAACGCTTGCTTCTGCCGCTGGGCACGCTCACGCACTTGATCCGCCCTCTCGCCAACTTGACCTGCAGAGGGTTCCAGGTGCCGCGCCAGTGAACCGATGGTAGGAAACTCCAGCAGCGTGACCACCGACAGATCCGCCGTCACACTCTCGCGCAAGCGGTGATACATCTGTACCAAAAGCAGGGAGTGCCCGCCCAAATCGAAGAAATTGTCCTCGATACTGATGTTTTCTATCCCGAACATTTGTTGCCAGATCGCGGCGATCTTGCGTTCCATCTCGGTCTGAGGCGGAACGATGTTTTGGGACTGCGCGGTGAGCTTACGCTTGCCGCGCACACCTTCGATTACCGGCTGCGACAGCTGCGTCTGCACATCGGCAACCGTCCGGTCGGGATTTGCAGGAAGCTCCTGCAACAGGGTTTCCAGATCACGGCCCCAGCGCTCCACCGCGGCCGGCGCGACCGCCTGGCGGTCATAGATCAACTTCACACGCAGCGTGGATCCGGGTTCAGCGAGCAGCAGCAAGGGATAATTAGTATGAATTGGTCCCTCGAAACTGGATATCTCGATCTGTCCACCAAATCGCCGGGCAGACTCATCCACCAGATAGTTCTGGAACACGATCAGGCTGTCAAACAGGCGATGCCGCCAGGGCATGTCACTAAGGCGCTGGATTTCCATCAGAGGAGTGAATTGAAAGGAGCTCAATTCGAGCAGTTGGCTATGAAGCTGGCGGCAGAACTGCGCAAGCCGGATATTTCGATCCAGTTTAACGCGAACCGGGAGATTGTTAACGAACGGGCCAACAATCGATTCGACGCCGTGCAAATCCGCCGGCCGCCCGGAAAATGCTGACCCGAAGACCACGTCGGCACGGCCGCTTTGACGGCAAAGCAGTAGAGCCCACGCGGCTTGCAGCAGCGTGTTCAACGTAATCTGCAGCCGTCGAGCGGCTTCCTGGAGAGCAGCAGTCGACTCACTAGAAATGTGCAAACGGTGTTCCGCAAAGCGCTCGCTGCTTCCGTTCTGCTCGGGCGCCTCACTGGGAAGCGGGGTGGGTTCGCTGAACCCGGACAACGTTGTCCGCCAGAACTCGTGCGCCTCGGCGGTCGATTGCCTGCCCAGCCATTCGAGATAATCGCGGTAGGGCCGCACTGCTTCAAGTTGCGAAGGACGATTGAGCGACGAGGATTCGTAGCTGTAACTGGCTTCGCGAAACACGACCGGCCAGGACCATCCGTCGAGCAGGAGCGCTGGGACACTCCACAGGAATTTCCAGGTCTCGCTACTCAGCCGCACCAGCGTAAGCCGCATCGCCGGCGGCTCGGTCATGATGAGCGGCTGGCCGCTATCCTGCCTCAGCAGATCTTCCCAGCTCTGCGCTTGCGACTCAGCCGGGACGTTTCGCCAGTCCTGAAGAGTCCAAGGCAAACGCACATCGCGATGTACGATCTGAAGCGGCTCGCGCAAACCATCACTGTGAACCGTGGAGCGGAGCACAGTATGGCGGTGCGCGGTCTCGTCCCAGGCCTGCTGAAAAGCCGTCAGATCCAATTCGCCGCGCAGCGTGCAGTACCAGTGATCGAACGTGGAGAGCTGATTTTCGGGATGTGCCGAATGAAATAAGGTCTGGATCGGAGACAGCGGATAAATGTCCTCCACGTCTCGCCGCCCCTCAAGCAAACGGTCGAGGGCAGCTTGGTCCAGACCCGCAAGAGGAAAATCCGATGCCGTCCGCCCATAAGCAGCAGGCGATTCACAGTGAGCCAGCAGCTCCTTCAAAGCTGCCATGAATTCTGCCGCGAGTTGCGGAACCAAGGCCCCGAACTGCATCTCAGGCGCATACGTCCACCATAGTTCGAGCCGGCCATTGATGACCAGGCTGTTCACTTCCAGGACGTGGCGGCGGCGCTGCTTCGGACTGTGCCAGGGACCGGTGGATTCAGCCGCAAATCGAAATAGCTGCGACCCCGCGAGCATCTGGTCGAACTGGCCGAGATAGTTGAAGACTATCTTTGGCTCAGGCTGCATGTTGAAACCGGAGTCCGCAGTCAGGTATCTCAGAATCCCGTAACCGATGCCCCGCCGTGGAATCTGGCGAATTTGCTCTTTGACTGCCTTCAGGGCCTCACCGGGCTGCCAGGAGCTTCCGTGGTCGGGCAATTCCAGCCGGACCGGAAAAATGGAAGTGAACCAACCCACGCTGCGGCTAAGATCCACATCCTCAAACAGAGGCTCGCGCCCGTGCCCTTCGAGGTTGGTGTAAAGTTCTCGACTGCCGATCGACTTATGCCACGCCCGCGCCAGCGCCGTCAGAAGAACATCGTTGATTTGCGTGTTATACGCGGACGGCACATTGTGCAGCAAGGACCGGGTCTCCTCCACCGTAAGTGCCAGCTTCAGCGTCTGCGACGACCCTTCTGTGTTGGCGGTGGATGACTGGTGGGTGGTCAGAGTCTTGAGCGGTTCGGCAGTGGGTTGCGCATCGCTCACCGCCCTCCAGAAGGAAGCTTCTTTCTGCAACTCCGCACCGCTTGAATATTCGCGCAGGCGTTCGGCCCACGTCTTGAACGAACTGGTTTTGGGGGGCAGTTCAACTTTCTGCCGGGCGCGGATTTGCCGGCAGGCGGTTTCCAGGTCTTCCAACAAAGGACGCCAAGAAATGCCGTCGACGGCAAGATGATGGATCACAATTAACAGGCGGCCAGGCTGGCTCGCGCCCAGATCGAAGTACACCACCCGCCACAGGGGACCGCGTGCAAGGTCAAGCTGGGTTTGGGTTGTGGCAGCGATCTCCTCGATTCGGCGGCGCTGACCAGCGGCATCTTCGTGCGAAAGATCAATCCAGCTCATGACCTCAGATGCCCCGTCCGACGAATAGTGCTGCCGGCCGGAAGCCGCGTCATAGCGGAAGCGCAAAGCGTCATGCTGTTTGGCCAACTCCACGACCGCCGGTTGCAATACCGAACGATCCAGACGTTCCTTCAACTCGAAGAGAAATGCCTGGTTGTAGTGGGCCATGTCGGCCAGGTTCTGTTCGAAGAACCAGCGCTGGATGGGAGTCAGGGGAACGTCGCCGGCAACTACCTCTTCCATCAACGAAGCGGCCGGCGCGGCGCCAGCCGCGGCAGCCAGTTCCGCAATCGTCTGGTTCGCAAATAGGAGTTTCGGCGTCAGTCTGAGGTCTTCTCGCCGCGCCAGCGAGATGACCTGAATGCTCAGAATCGAGTCGCCGCCGAGCTCGAAGAAGTTGTCGTTGACTCCCACTCTTTCGAGGCGCAACACCTTGCGCCAGATTTCGGCGAGTTTTTCTTCGGCGGGCGTGCGGGGCGCAACGTAGCGTCGGGCGAATTCTGGACGGTCCTGTTCGGGAGCTGGAAGCGCCTTACGGTCGATTTTGCCGTTGGTGGTAAGCGGGAGTTTGTCGAGGAAGACGAAGGCCGCCGGCACCATGTAGTCGGGAAGCTTCTTCTTCAGATGATCGCGAAGTTCTCTCACCTCGGGAGCGGGATCGCCGGGAACCAGGTACGCCACCAGTTGCTTAGAACCGGGGCCATCGGTGCGCACCATCACCGACGCCTGACGCACCCCCGAATGCCGGCATAGCACGGAGACGATCTCGCCCAGTTCGATGCGGAAACCGCGAATCTTTACCTGATCGTCGGCACGGCCCAGATATTCGATATCGCGGTTGGCAAGAAACCGTGCCCGGTCTCCGGTCCTGTAGAGCCGCTCGCTAGGAGTACCGTGGAAGGGATTCCCGATAAAGCGTTCGCTCGTCAGCTCTGCGCGCTTGAGATATCCCCGCGCCAAGCCTGCGCCTCCAACGTACATCTCCCCTGGCACTCCCAAGGGCACAGGGTGGCGCTGAGCATCAAGAATATAGACTTGCAGGTCCGGAATTGGAGCGCCGATCACGCTGGCGGAACGAACATCGTTGATGCAGAGAGGCCGGTACGTGACGTGCACGGTGGTCTCAGTAATGCCGTACATATTGACTAGCTGTGGCTGCTGATCGCCATGGCGTTCGAACCAGGGACGCAGGCTCTGCATCTCAAGCGCCTCGCCACCGAAGATTACGTAGCGTAGCGCCAGCTTTTTCTGCCCGATTACTTCCTCCGCCTGTATCAACTGACGGAAGGCCGAGGGTGTCTGGTTGAGAATCGTCACCTTCTCCTCGGCCAGGAGTTCATAAAAGGCCTCCGGCGAACGGCTCACTAGAAACGGCACCACGACCACGCGGCCGCCGTAAAGCAGCGCACCCCAAATTTCCCAGACAGAAAAATCGAAGGCTGTGGAGTGAAACAGAGTCCAGACATCGCACTGGTTGAAGCCATACCAATGCTCCGTGCACGAAAACAAGCGCACTACGTTGCGATGCGTGATCAGGGAACCCTTGGGATTCCCGGTTGTGCCCGAAGTGTAGATCACGTAAGCGAGGTGATCGGGGCCTGCGCTGGGCAGAAGGTCAGATTCGTCTCCTGCCGCGGATTTCTCCAGAGCCTCATCGAGGCAAAGCACGGTGGCGGACGTCGCCGGAAGATTGGCGGTCAGGGTACTGTGCGTCAACAGCAGTGGTGCTCCCGCGTCCTCCAGGATGAACGCGAGACGTTCCGCCGGATAGGCCAAATCGATGGGCAGATAGGCCCCTCCAGCTTTCAGGACTGCCAGAATCGCTATGACCAGATCATTCGAGCGATCCAGACAAATGCCGACCAGAATATCCGGCTTCACTCCATGGCGGACAAGCTCGCGAGCCAGCCGGTTGGCCCGAGCGTTGAGTTCTGCGTAAGTCAGCGATTGCCCGGCGCAAGTGATCGCGATCGCCTCCGGCTGGCGCGCTACCTGCCCTTCGAACAGGGCATGCAGGACCGCTCCTCCATCGATGGGCAAATGATGGCTACGTGGCTCAGCCAGGGAACGATTGAACTCCCATACGAGCTCCCGATGCTCGTCTTGGCTGAGCAAGGTGAGATCGCTAACCGCAGTATCGGGATGGGCGGCGATTCCCTCAAGAATTCGCTGGAGATGTCCCAGCATGCGAGTGATGGTAGCGTCCTCGAAGCGGCGGCGGTCGAACTCGAACTTAAATTGCAGGGATTCGCCGCCATAAGCTGCCAGGGTCAGCGCAAAGCTGGTCAGTTCGTGCAGTTCTACCTGCCGGTCTTTCCACGCGTTCCCCACGGCATGCATAGCATCATTGAGTCGATAGTTCTCGAAGACCAGCAGTGATTCGAACAACGGCTGGTCAGGAGGAATCTCGCTCACCGCCTTCACTCGCGCCAGGGGAGTGTGCTCATGGGCGCGCATCTCCACCCAATCCTGCCGCAGCATTCGAACTACCGATAACGCCGACAGATTGCCAGTCAGTTTTGCGCGCACCGGTACGGTATTGATGAAGATGCCGACGGTTTGGTCAGCGTCCGGCGTCGATGATTTGCGACAAGCGCGCGTGGCTCCGAATACGACATCTTCTTCACCCGAGTAACGATGCAGGAGAATCGCCCATGCCCCCATGACTATGGAATTGAGCGTGACGCTATGCGCGAGGGCAACTTCTCGCAGTCGCGCCGTAGTTGCACGATCCAACCCGCCCCAAGCTTCACCGTATCGGGATGCTGACTCCGGCGAGACCGCCGGGGCATCCACTACGAGGGGCGTGGGGGCGCGAAAACCGGCCAGGAACAGCTTCCAGAACGACTCCGCGGTTGAAAACTCTTGAGCTTGCAGCCAGTCGATGTAGCAACGATAGGCAAAGGGCGCGGACCGTTCTTTGATTCCGCCACTGCCTGACTCTTGGTAAGCCTCAAACACTTCCCTCAGCAGAATCGGATAGGAGCGCCCGTCCAGCAGAGCGTGATGAAATGTCCAAATCAGGGAATACGATTTCTCGTTCCACTGAAGCAGCGTGACTCGGAGCATCGGCGCCCGGTCCATATCGAATCCACGAAGGCGATCACCCTCCAGAAAAGCCCGCAGTTTCTCAGACTGGCTGGTGCCCGGCAGTTCCGCTGCCGTGCTGGTCACGAATTCAAGGGTCACATCGGACAAGATTTCTTGCCGTGGTGTCTCCACCCTTTCCCAGGAAAAGCGGGTTCGGAGAACATCGTGGCGATTCACGAGCCACTGCCAGGCAGAGCGCATGCGATCAGGATCGACCGCCTCGGGCAGATGCACGACCAGCTGTTCGATGTCTATGCCGGAATGCGGTTCCTTGAGGTGATGGAACAGCATTCCCTGCTGCATCGGAGAAAGCGGGAAAGCATCGACAATAGACTGAGGATTCATGCTGCGTTTCACTTACGTCGACGAAGGAACCGGCGACCCGAGGCGCCAGTCGCGAAGGCTTCTCCACGATCCGGCCATATTCAGGTAGACCCGGCTGGGAATCCGCATCAAGGGTGTCCGCTTGCTGCAGACGAATTCGGTTAAAGCTCCCCAGTTGGAGCGGTTCACTACGTTGGCCGAAACCGAAATGCATGGCGTCAGCATTTTGGTGGTATGCCACCACCGGCTGGGAATGAATAACAGCTCACCTGGCTCCAGCACAAACGAGGTCTGCTGAGCCCGGACGAAAAGCGGGAACTGGCTCAAGTCCGGCCGTTCGACATGCCGGATCTGCGAGACATTCGGCTGGCCGGGAATCGGATACATGAACGGTTCCTGATCCGGGGCGTACAGAATGAATTGCTTGCGCCCGTAAACCTGCATGAGAAAGGCATGCGAGGCTAGACCGTCGTAATGCAGCACCGGAAAAGCTCCACCCTTGCCACCGATGTAGAGTTCGATCTGGCCTCCACGATTGAACACCTTGCGCACATTCCCCAAAAGGTAAGGTTCCGGCAACCAATTGGGGAAGAAGTACGGGGGCAGCGGCTCGATGTCGGCCGCCAGCGAAGGAAACAGTTGGTAAAGAATCTTGTTGCGGAAATACGGGGCAGGCTTCTCATCGGTTGAGGCCAACACCTGCTCGATAAATTGGGCCATGGTGTATTCGGTGCTGCCGCCTGCCTTGTAGTCCGTCTCCGCTTTCTCGCGCACATCGATGGTGAACTTCATGGTGCCAAAGTTGTCCCGGAAAAATTCCGGTGTCCAGCGCGATAGCGCACTCCAGCGGCTGAGGGCGCCGGTCACGACCACGGGCCGATTCTTATACAGATATTGGGCTGCAAAATCCTGGTAGGAAAGATTCGCCCGGCGATCAACCTGCTGATTCATAGTGTCTGGATCAGAACCCCCGTATCTCCTCAAAATGGATCTGTGGCCGATTTCACGGCTCGGAAAGCGGTCATATACATTGCAATCGGAAAGGCGGCGGGCCTGAAATACCACTTGGGGTGCTGCCATGCCCTGAGAAACGCAGAGCGGGTCACTTGAGACCAGATCGGGCCGTTGGCGGTACTGAGGACGACAGCGATCGACGGGGTCAGAGCACGGGTGGTATGCCACCAGCCCGGCGCCCCATACAACATCTCGCCCTCCTCCAACACGAACCTCACCGGCTTCGCTTGCGCAATTAACGGGAACTGCGACAGATCGACATCGGAATCCATTGGGATCCTGGAGATGTTGTCCGCATCGCCGCTGGGATACATATAAGGCGTTTGGGATGGCTCATACAGCAACCACGCTTTGCGCCCGTGCACCTGGGTGATAAAGGTTTGCGTCCACAAGTCGTCGTAGTGCAGAAAAGGAAACGGGCTGCCACTGCCGCCCATGTTCATTTCCAGTCCGGTGATGTTGCGCAGTTTGAAATTGGGCAGACCGGGCAGCAGATGCTTGCTGTCAAGCCAGTTGGGATCCCAGTACGACGGTCTCGGCTCCAGGTCCGCCAGCAAGTCGGGGAATTCGCGGGGAATTTTCAGGCTGAACAGATACTTCGCCCGATTCTCATAGTTCGACGAGGTGATTTCGTCGATATAGTCCCGTAATAGCACCGAATCCTTCACGGTAACCGCGCGCTTGCGCTCGAAGACCGGCACCTTCTTTTCGCCGTAATGTTGCCGAAAGAATTCTGGGGTCCACTTGGAAAGCGCCGGCCAATTTTGGGCCGCGTCCTTCAGAACGACGGGGCGATTCTTAAGTACATACTCATGAAGAAATTCCCGCCGGGATAGCTTCTCCCGCTTGTCGATTTCGGCGCAGGAGTATTGCGTATCCGAGCCGGTGATCTCGTCCTTCCAGAGGTTCAAGACTCCGGGATTCTCGATCGCCGTCCTAGTCATATTCAATCGTGGCTCCCATATATCGATCTCGTCCCGGGATAGTCATCGTTGGGCGCCGGATGAGATGCAGTGCTCTTCCGGCTGAGTCATCGGCTCCTCAACCCGCTTCAGCCAGACTTCCCGCCAATAGCAAAACTCGAGCCGGGGACATCCTCCCAAAGCCCGAGCGCACATGCAGGTGTTGCCGTCCAGGACGACGGTGCCCTCGACCCTTCGCATCTGGCCGGTCGCTTCGGAGATCATGCGGTCCAGTCGCCCGCGCACACGGTATCTTTGTCCGCAGAATTTCTTCAGCTCAATATCGCAGACCAAACCGCGGTTACGTCCATTGCGGTCCAACGTTTCCCGCATTTCCTCCAACGATTTGATCTCAACCAGTTCCCCCGGCTGCAATCCCAGTGTGCCCACCGGCGTGCGGGTCAGGGTGCCCACCAGCCTCGGCCGACCGACGAGCCGATCTCTCACCTTGCGATAGAGTGGGACCAGCACCAGGGACGCCATTTCCAGCACTCCAACCGCTCCGGAACGAACCTCGCGATAGCACTTGATCAGTATTTCGACGCGGGTAAGGGGCCGCTCGCGCGTGGCTTTGGCCAGCTCTGTGGATTGGCAGAAGTAGCGCTCCGGAGAAATTTTGGTCTTCAGCTGAAACGGAAAATCTTCGTATGTGACTTCAATTTTCTCCGCTTTCTCCGATCGAAGGTTCTCCGTAGTCAGTTTGCGCAGCCAGGCCGACTTCCATAAAAGCGTGCACAGGCGTTGACAGCCGTCGTGACTATCGCCCGCGCAGCGTAAGCCCTCCAGCAACACCACGTCGTTATGAAGAAACTCCCGAATCAGGTAAGCTCCGCCATCGGTTTCGAGGCAGGTCTTCTCAGCCTTGCGGAGCACACGAAAACGGCGTCCACAGAACTGCGCCATCTCAGGCATAAAGGGCAGTCCGTCCAGGACTCCGTTGGCATCGAGCGTCTCGGCGACTTCTGCCGGGGTCTTGACTTCGATCCAATCACCGGCGCACAAGCTAGTCTCAGCTTTAAACATAATTAGAATTGCAAGTATCGACCACTATCCGGAACAGGCCTCCGAGCACGAGCCAGAAAGAGGTTCAGGGCTCTACCGCGGCCCTTCTGGGTACGCTCAGGAATGATTTTGGGGAGACCGCCCACATGTCAGAAGCCCTCTCAGGCTCTTCCTCGGCGGCATTTCGTACTCATAGTACACAAGGAAGGCTGCGCTTTGGACGGAGAGGGGCATTACCAAGGTAACCATCCCAGAAATCCGCCCAGAAACGGCTTCCTGCCCAAAATGGATGCGCGAGGCCCTCACGGCCCGCAGCAATGGCGCAGGAAGCAGATATAGGGAAAAGGGCCATCCCTCAGGCGTTGAACCCCCACCCAGTTCTCGTGCGCCGCGGCGCTACCCCGGGTGGCGGTGTCCCTTCTGCCTCGCCTCAGCTGGCGCCGCCAGTCGAGGAGCCGGAGGCCGCACGGGCAACCCGGTCGGGTTCGAACCGGGTCGGTTCGCCGGCCACGAATAGCTGGGTGCACAACGAATCCACCAGATTGAGATAATCCTGCTTTCTGACATCCCAGCTGTTGTGGTTCACGTATTCGTGACCACGGGCGATCAGCGATGCCCGTAGCGACTGATTACGGATCACGTTGAGGATTTCCCTCGCCATGGCCTGCGCATCTCCAGAGGGAAAGAACCGGACTACGGAATCGTCAAAATAATAGCGGTCGATCTTGGTTTGGGAAACCACTACCGGAATCCCTTGCGACATGAATTCCATGATCTTGGTGCTGTAGGCTTCATTGCCAAAGGAATCGGCCCGCTTGGGCACAACGCCAAGATCGGCGTTGGCGATAATGTCGGGGATCTGATGCAGCGGCGCGCTGCCGCAGAAACGGACGCTGCCATTCAGCCCGAGGCTGTCCGCCAACTGAACCAGTTCCGGTTCCGTGCCGCCACCGCCGTACAAATGCAACTCCGCGTTTGGGACCTGCTGCCTGACCTGAGCAAAAGCCCGGATGGCGATATCAAGACCCTGGTGCCACTGGAAGCTGCCGGGGAACAGAATGACGAACTTGTCGTCGTTCCGGGTGCGGGCGTGGGGATAAAAGATTGCCGGATCGACGTGGTTCAGATATACCGAGCACTTTTCCCTGGGAACCGACCTCCGAATCAGTGTTTCGTACCAGAGATGGTTGGAGACAATGACGTGATCGGCGAATGTCGCCGATGCCTTCTCTACCCATTTCAGAAAGTCAATGTAGCGGTCGTCTTCGCGGACGCCAAACTTGCTGGCAAACAATTCCGGAACGATATCGTGAATGTCCAGGATTAGCTTGGTGCCGGTTAGCTTCGGATACCACGCCGCAAACACAAGAAAATCGGGAACGTTATGGACATGGATCAGATCGTAGCGCAGTTCCCGGTGACGCCGGGTCAGGAACAGGGACGAACTCAGAAAGAAACGAAATAGACGGCGCGCGTAGGTCCACTTGCTGCGCTCGTTACGCTCTCGGTGCTGGATGCGGAAGGCGTTGACGCCGCTTATTTTCTCCATTCCCCGCGGAACGTCGCCACCGCTTATGGCAATCACGTCCACCTGGTCGCCCCGTTTTACCAGCGCCTCCGCATAGCGCCGCACCCGGTTATCGGTTTCGTAGGTGCTGTGGGTGACCATACAGATTTTCCTGCGAGTGTTCCGGGATGATTGCGGAACGCTGGTCCTATAGAAACTCGCCACCTCGCGCGGCAACGCATGCCAGAAGGCGCCCTCGTATTTCTGCCGGGCGTATTGGAGGAACTCCTCGTAGTAGGAAACCGGAAATTCATCGCGCTCCGCTTTGCCCTCAAAACACATGTAATCGGGATGCGTATTCAACAGCGCCATGCCGCCGCGCTCGGCAATCCAGTCGAGCTTTTGTTTCCAGATGCCGGTGTCTTTTTCCTGGAGAACCACGAAGAGAGTGAAATCCTGTACCAGCGTGTATGGCAGTTCCACATACCCGCTGGCCTGCGGGCCGGGCACCCAAAACGGAAAAATCGTGCCCGCGCCATCCGGTTCAGGCTCGAAGGGATCGGTATCGAAGGTGGACGCGTCGTAGGATGCGTTGAGTTGATGCAGCCATGAAAGCTTGCGCTGCATCAGCGGCGACCGGAATCCAACCGCATCCCACTGGCGCATATATTCCCGAATGCGCGCCGACCGCAGAGCAAACTCCTCCTTGGAAGAATAGAGCTTGCCATCGTGCTGCAGACCATGCACTCCAGTCTCACAACCAGCCCGACGGATCGCATCCCGCAAAGAATCCGGCAGCCGATATTCACCTTCCGGCACGAAGTTAAACGAGGAACGGAATCCATACCTGGATTCCAGATTCATCAAGCGTTCCACCCGATCCAACCCCTTCCGGCCTTCCACGTCGTGGGTGAGGACCAAGGCAAAGCGGTGCTTAGCGGGCCACCCGGGCCAGTTGGCCGGAGTTGCGCCAGACTCGGGATCCATGGGCCATACGCCGGCGTATGCCTTACGCCGGAGGCTAGCTCGCGACCGGCGCAGGGCCAGGCGCAAGCGCCAGGGAAGGATCGGCTTTAGGAGGTAGTAAGCCTTATTCAAAAACATGATATGAGCACTTATTCCGGCGCAGCACCGGCCAGCCGACTATCAACCTACGTCCGACTGTGCGACTGCGCCTGCGGGGAGCACCAAGCCTGCGCCCCGCGGTTGGCTAAAAATATTTCTTCTTTATCAGGTACGGCAGTAAGAGAAGTTCGCCAAGTGACGGAAGCGGGTCCTCCTTTGAGAAGACCGATTCCACCTTCGTGGCCCGAATAGACTTGATATAAGAACTCAGCGGCAACTGGCCGTGAAAAATCTCCGAAAGGGCTGTGGGAATGTCGGCTACCAGGCGAAGCCAGCCGACTGCCGGACGTCCGCGGCAAGGTTCCGCGGGCTGCCCCACCTGATCGGCAAAGAGCAAGTAAGGGAAATCCACGCCCGCCGGCGCGCCGATGCTGTGAAATCCCCAGGTTCGGGCATTCACGTCCAGCAATTTGAATCCGCCGTCTCTGGGATCCTGCTTGAATTCCAGCTCAACCAGTCCGTAATAATTGATGTGCTTCAGAAAACGCTCCGACAGCTCTTCGATAATGGGTTCTTCTATGCTCTCCACGTAGGTTGCGGCGCGGCCGAACTCGCGCGGATGCTGCCGCTGACGGCGCGCCACCAGGCTGCTGTGCGCGCGCCCATCGCGAAAAAAAGCGCAATAGGAATACTGCCGGCTGCCGTCGCCCGGAATGATTTCCTGCACCATGATCTCTTCCGCTTTGATCTGCTGCGAAGCCTTCTGGAACAGGCTCGCTAGCTCTTCCGGCGTGTCGGCGCGCCAGGCTTTTGCGCCCGTGGCGTAAAAGAAGTTTTCCTTCACGGCAGGCTTTATCGCCAACGGCAGCCGGGGATAGAGCTCCGCCAACTCCTCCAGGCTTCGCGGATTCCAGGTGTGGGGCGCCGGAATACCGAGCTGCAGCGCGAGGTCGTAGGTGTTTTTCTTGTCCCACGCCCACTTTACCGTTTCCCAATCGGGGGTGGTAACGCGGAAAAATTCCGCCAGCTCAGAACGATAGCGGGAGAACGCCGCGACCGTTTCATCCCGGGTGGGAAACAGCACCCAGCCCTGCAGATTAAAACGCTTGCCCACTTCGAGCACGGCATCCACAGTCTTGCGCTCGTCGCGCAGATCCTTTACCCGGATGACTTTGGTCGGGTAACGGGAAAATTGCGAGATGGAATGTTGATCTTCGAGTACGTAGACGGGAATCCCTCTGCGTCCGAGACTCCGGGCTACTCCCAGTCCGGGGTGATCTCCACCGACAACTAATGCCCCAGGGCCCTGTGATACTTGCTTGTTCATTTGGTTATTGAAATAAGCCGGCCGCCTTCAGCCGCCGGCTTTCCTTATCGGCCATTCCGCTTCCGGCCGATGTATGCGGCCAATTCGCGGCAGGCAAACTCCGTACCGGCGACGAAATACAACAGCGGCCCAAAGCTGCGCGCCGCGGTGGCACCGATGAAGTGGAGTCCAGGCACGGAACTACGTAACCCGGCTTTGAGCACCGGGTAGCCATCGAACAGTTGTATTTCCGAGACCAGTTCTTTGGGCAAAAAGCTGTAGCGCGAAATATCCACGTCGTAGCCAGTGCCCATCAGAACGTGATCCACACGGCGCTCCGTGCCATCGTTCAACTTCAGCTGCGCCTCGTTGCCCGAGGACTGGGCCGAGACGACCGAGCGTGACGTCGAAACCCTGACCTTGGCCAACCGTGCGGGGAGCCAACGTGAGCCCGCGGGGCGCACCGCGCGCTTGCGGATCTTATCCCGCAAGCCGAGCGGAATGTAGTGCACTAGCTTGGGTGCTGCAACCAGCCGGCTGATCCCCAGAGGCCCGACGTCATGCTTGGAATACAGCATTTTCGAAATCGGTCCCATGTGATGCAGCCAGGTATGCATGCCGATCCAGCGCAACTCCGAAATCTGCGCAATGATTTCTACGTCGGATCCAGCCTCGTGCAGTAAAGCGGCAGACTCGAGAGCGCTCTGCCCGGCGCCAATCACCGCCACTCTCTTGCCCGCCAGGCTAGCCACCGAGCGGCCCTCATAACAGTGCGAAGCCTGTTCTGCGGGAAGGTTCCGGAACACAGCTGGTTTGCGGTTGAAACAGCCGATGCCGGTGGCCACGACCACGCGGCCAGCGCGTAGGGTTTCGCCATCCTGCAAGGTGAGAAGGAAGCCGCCGTCGCGGCGCTCAACTCGCGCTACTTCACGCTGATCGAGGTCCGAGTCCAATTGGTGCTGGAACCACCGACCATACTGCACGAAGGTCTCGAGCGGTACCGGTGCTGCAGGCTGCAGACCCGAGGCGGTTTCGTATTTGTCGAGCGTAAACGACCCTTCCGGATCGGAGAGGTTCGACGCTTCTCGCGGCGACCGCAGCAACATGCCCTTCGGCATCTTCTCCGCCCAGAATTCCATGGGGCGTCCAAACACTACGACGTTGAGACCCAAAGCCTTAAGATGTGTGCCAGCAGAAAGGCCGTAAGGTCCTGCCCCAATTACCGCGACATCGTAGTTAGCGACCGGCGTTCCCATTTCCTTGACGGTTACTGTTAAGTTGTCTTTCAGATTCGTGCCAGTTGTCACAACTCCCTCCCCACCTTTTGAAGAAAATATCGTGCGATACGTCGTGTCCCGACCTCTATTCTGCTCCGACTCCTGGCCCTTACTTGAGATTCCAGAAGTCGTACGTCTTCCTCGGACAGTTGCCAGCCCGAAGCCGCACAGTTCTCCCGAATATGCTCCTCGGAATCCGACTTCGGAATGGCCACCACCCCTGCCTGCGCAATGCACCAGTTCAGAGCCACCTGTGGTACCGTTCGCGACGTCCGGCTGGCCACTTCATCGAGAGCGCGTTGGGGATCTCGCGCTCTCAACTTTGAGAGATTGTTTCCCAGGGGAGTATGGGCAATGACTGTAATGTCCTGCTGCCGGCAATAGGGCAGCAGATCGCGTTCGATGGTCCGGTCCACCAAGCTGTAACGCACCTGATTGGCCACTATCTTGTACTTGTTCATCGCGGCCTGCGCGCTGCGCAGATCGCCGACGCTAAAGTTGCTCACTCCAATAAACCGCACCTTACCCTGGTTCACCAGCTCTTCCATCGCGCTCATGGTCTCGGCGATGGGGACCAGGTGATTGGGCCAGTGCAGCTGGTACAGATCGATGTAGTCGGTATTCAATCGCCTCAGGCTTCCTTCGACGGCCGCAAGAACGTCCCTCCGCCGAAAATGCCGTGGCGAGACCTTGGTCGCCAGGAAGACTTCCCGACGTAGCCCGTGAATCGCCTGCCCGACAGTGTCCTCTGTGCCATAAGACTCGGCCGTATCTATGAATTTTGCTCCAGCTTCGATGCCCGCCTTCAGCGGCTTCACGCCGCCCCGGTAATACCAGGTTCCCAGCCCGATCTCGGGAATCGTCACGCCTGTCTGGGCAAGGAGCTTATGGTTCATGCCGCAACCAGTTCATGCCCGGCGTACTCTTGTGGCTGCCGAACCGTTTGCCATCTCCTTGTCCAAGGCCACCGCCAGCCGGCCGTCTTGCTCGCTGGCATATGCTACCTGCGCACGCTCGCAGCCGGAGCCCTCTATGCGCCATCCTCCGCCATCGCTCACCAGCCGCATGGCGGCCCGCTGCCGCCACCAGCGGTTCACCTCGCCCGGAAGCGGAATCCATACTCCCTTTTCGTCTCGCAATTCCGCCAAATGGGCCAGCAAGGCCTCGTATGTAGCTCTTTCCTTGTTTTGCACGATGTAATCCGGATGCACGATGAAGTTCATCAGCCCGTGCTTTTCCAAAATGAGCCGAGTCTGCAGCTTCCACAGATCGATGGAATATTCCTGCAGAATGAAGAACAGCGAGTAATCCTGAGTCACCGTGACCGGGAGTTCTACCAGATCGCCAATGAAGTACGGCATTACGGTGCAGCATCCCCCGCGCTGGGGATCGAGATGCGCCACATTGGGAACCGACGAATCGTAGGAGAATCGCAGCGCCTCAAGCCAGTCCTGACGGCGGTACAGCACGGCAGACCGGAAACCCTGTGCTCCGAACTGCACGCCATAGTGATTGATCTTCTCCGCCCGTTCCTGGAATTCCTTGCGGTCGCGGAAGAGATGGCCATCGTGGTTTAGATCATGCACGTTGACCTCAAAACCACGGTTGCGGATCGAATCCAGAAATGCGGCCGGCACTTCGTAGCGGCGCTCGGGAATCACCTGGAACGACGACTTGATTCCAAACGAATCGTTCACATCCATCAGGGTCGCACAGAAATCCCGGCCTTCCATGGTTTCGACGTCGTGAGTCATGGTGGCACAGCTAGGGGCTCCGTCGGGCCAGAACCAGATGAACGGCATCCGCTCGACACCCTTCGCCCTGATGGCCAGCAGCAAGAGCCTTTCGAACATGCTGTCGACGGTGCGGTCGACCGGCCACTGCGGAAACGGAAGATTACGCCACCCATTGAAGTAGATCCGCTGGATATGCTTCCGCACCGCCACCGGCAGCAGCGGTCGGATGAAGTAGTAGGCTCTCGCCACCGGCGACTTTCGCGACAGGCTTTCCTGGTGAGCCTCTTTGGCATACCGCTCATTGCGCAGACTGTCCGCCACCTGATCCGGATCGAAGGGCAGGCTCACGCGACCCTCGGCGACGTGAAGATCGCAGGAAGCATCCATCAGATCGCCGCCGGGCGACTCGGCCGGTGCCCGATTCGAGTACTTGCCGTAGCAGATCTCCTGCCCCAGCCGGAAGTAGCCACTCTCCTGCGAGAGCGTTCCGGCAAGAGAAAAATCCAGATCCTCTTCCCGGCAGCGAAAATAGTCGACCAACGCTTGAATCATCTTGCGAAAGCCTCAGTGCATTTGTTATCCGATGTGCCTGTACAGCAAACTCCCCGCCGCCTCCAGGGACAAATCCGGCGCAGCCGAGACCAGTTGCTTCGCCAAACGAACCCCCCAGGCGTTCGGCGAAAGCTGGTGCCTGTTCGGATATCTCCAGTAACTCAACATCGAGCGGGTGGCGCCCCAGTGCTCCTTGAAAACCACCAGCCCGGTATTGTCGAGATCCGACCGGCCCATATCGAGTTCCTCAAAGCCCAACTCCTGGGCCTCTTGAATGGTCCTCCAAAACAGCAGTGCCGTACCCCCAAACTTGTTGTAGCGCGCATCGCTGCAACCGTATTTGTAGGTCATGACTTGCTTGCAGGCCAGAGTCAGAATGCTGGCCACAGCCATGCCGTCTTTGGAGGCGATGCGGATCTTGAGCTGATCGCCGAATGCCGCAATCAGTCCGCGAAACCACGCCAGCGGCTGAGGCGGCAAGTGCTGACGTTTTCGCGTCATGACCAGCAACCGATAGAATTTGTTCAGCTGCGCCTCGGACCTTCCCTCTTCATAGTGCAGCTGTTCTCTTTCAGCCCTGCGAATCTTTCGCTGCACGCAGTCCTTGTGAAATCCCTGGAAGAGCTGCTCGCGGCCCCTGGTGAGGTCCAGGCGATGCAGGAAATAGGTGTTGCTCTGGCCAAGTTGAGTGCCATGCCCGGGCTGGCAAAGCGCCGGACGAATCTCCACGTACCGCCACTGCTTGTCGTCTACGCTGCGTTTCACGTGCATGAGCAGCGTGTCCAGTTGTTCGTTGCTCTCGACCAGCGCAGCGCAGTGATCCGAAAACGGCAACGACACCAGCCGTCGTCCAGTCAACCAGCTCTTGACCTGGCAAAACACCAGCCCGTTGCTCAAAGGCTCATTTACCGGGCAGGTTGACACCACCACCGGAGCATAGCCATAGGTCCGCTGCAGCGCATCCAGCCACGGTGGGCTGTGAAACACCGAGGCTCGCGGGTGTTGCTGGACAAAACGTGCCCACCGCGAGTCTTGCAACGGATTTAATTCGTAGACGGCCATTGTGACTACACTATTCGCTGGTCGCTCAAGCGATGCATACACTCACATCACCGGCTTGCCACCGTTGTCTTCGACCCGCTATCTCCGGGGCCGGCAGAAACCGGTTGCAGCCCCGCACCCCGCTTTCCCAGGAAGGCACGATGCCATAACTCGAGCGACACCAGCGAGAGAATTTCTTTGGGGAAGCCCTCCGTCCGTGAATGTTCCGTAATCAGTCTCTCGACGCCGGACCTGGTGAAATAACCGCGCCCCACGGTCTGGCTGTCGAGGAGAACATCCTGAACCATGCCCTTGAGCTCTTTACCCAGCCACGACCCGAACGGAACCGGAAAGCCCACTTTCTTTCGATCCAGAATCTCCTGTGGAACACGGCTCCGCAATGCCCTTTTGGCAATGTACTTGGTGGTAAAGCGCCGTACCTTCAGGTTCTCCGGCAAACCAGCCGCAAATTCCAGAACTTCGTGATCGAGCAGCGGCACGCGCAATTCGATCGAGTTGGCCATCGTCATCTTGTCGGCCTTCAGCAGCAGATCGTCGGGGAGTGCCGCCTTGGTGTCGACATACAGCATTTTGTTGACGTACCCTGCCCCATTCGCATGGGCGAGGTATCGCCTTACCGGCGCCAGTGAAAACTCCTTGTTCACGCCGCTGGCAAAGTCTGCTGTGTATATCTCGTTCGCGTGGCAATTGAAGAACAGACCGGGGTTCGAAATTCTGCTGTAGTAATAGGACTCCAGCGGAACCTTCATCAAAGGCGCATATTTCACCAGCACCCGCGACGGCAACATCCGATTCACTCCCGACATCAGCGACGACAACATTCCGTTCGCCGGCCGGGTGAGCGCTTTCAGCCGCTCCAACCAGAGAAGGTTACGATAGTTAGGATATCCCGCGAAAGCCTCGTCGCCGCCCTCCCCAGAAATCAGCACCTTCACAAAATCCTTGGCCAGGCGAGAGACATAGTAAAGCGCAATCGCCGTCGGCTCGCACACCGGTTCTTCCATGTGCCAGGCATACTTCGGCAGGAAGTCGGCAAACTCCGCAGCGCTGATCGTCATCTCGTGATGCTCGGAGCCGTAGCGCTGTGCCGCCAGCCTGGCGTACGGACGCTCGTCGACGACGGCGGGATCGGAAAATCCTAACGTGTAGCTGCTGAGCGGGCGATCGGTCTTGCCCACCGCGAAGCCCAGCATCGCAGTCGAATCCACGCCACCACTCAGCAGAAAACCCACCGGGACATCACTGATCATGTGCAGCCGGACCGACTCCTCGAGCAGGCTGAGAAGTTGTTCCTCAGCCTGGCTCTGGCTCTGCCCTTCCGGCGCAAAGCGAAGATCCCAATACTGTTTGATTTCGGGCTTGCCACCTTTGACCTTCATGCTGCAGCCGGGCGCCAGTTTGTACACATTGCGTAACAGGGTGTCTTCACCCGGAACGTAGTAAAAACTGAGGAACCGGTCGATCATTTCCGGACGCACTTCCGCTTCTACCTCAGGATCGGCAAGGATGGCCTTGATCTCCGAGCCAAACACCAGGCACTTGTCGGTCAGGTAGTAGTACAGCGGCTTGATGCCCACCCGGTCCCGCGCCAGAAACAGCGATCTCTCCCCTTCGTCCCAGATGGCGAAGGCAAACATGCCGCGAAGTCTCTCTACACACGCCTCGCCAAACTCCTCATAGAGATGGACAATCACCTCGGTGTCGGTTTGCGTCTTGAAGGTGTGGCCTTTGGACCGGAGCTGTTTCCGGAGGTCCTGATAGTTGTAGATTTCTCCGTTGAACACGATCCACACCGTACCGTCTTCATTGCAGATCGGCTGATGACCGGTATTGAGGTCGATAATCGACAGCCGGCGAAATCCGAAACCTACTGGCCCCGACACGTAGTAGCCCTCATCATCAGGCCCGCGATGGGCAATGGCGTCCGCCATCGACTTCAGCAGTCCCGGCGACACCGCCGCTGCATTGTCAAAACTCAGTTTTCCGCAAATTCCGCACACGGTATCTTGTCCTTCTCCCTGGCTTAGACCGCAAGCCCCTGTCCGCCGATCGCCCACTTCAGCACCACGCTCCACTTTCTTGCTGCCAGTTTCAGCGAGCGCCTGTCCCACACGATATTCCCCAGCGGATACGCCAACCCAAGCAGCAATAACCGTCCCATCGCCGCGCATCCTACCGAAGCCCGGTACAACCAGCCGTATCCAGGCCCGCCCATCTTCTGAAATAACCGCCGCATGGCGCGATATTTCATCATCGTGGACCAGTACTTCACTTCCTGCTGTGAACTGCTTCCGCTGCCGTGATGGACGATGGTCGCTTCGCCCACGTAGTAGTTCGAGAATCCAGCTCGATGGGCTTTGTAGTTGAGATCGATGTCCTCGGCATACATGAAATACTCTTCACTGAACATTCCAGCCTGTTCGAATACCTCGCGCCTGAGCAGCATGCAGGCGCCGGTAATGACCTCCACCTTGGACAGCTTCACTTCGTCCGAGAACAGCGGCGAAATGTCCCATAGACGCGAGTGCGGCCAGCGCAGTTGCAGATATTCTGCATCCAGCAACTGGTTGAGGATGGTGGGAAATTTCTGAATCGACGTGAGCTGCACTGAAAGGTCTGTATTCAGTAATTTGCATCCCACAATCCCGGCGTCCGGCAGATCTTTGATGCGATCCAACATCAGGTTGATGGCTGGACTCACCAGCTTGGTGTCCGGATTCAGAAACAGCACATACGCGCCGCTCGAGTGCCGGAATCCGACGTTGTTCGCCCCGGCAAAGCCGAGATTCTTCTCGCTCTTTATGATCCTGACCGCGGGAAATAAGGCCTTCAGGTCGTCGACACACCCCTGGGGAGAGGCATTATCAACGACGATAATCTCGAATTCGATCCCCTGCGTGTACTGGTAGACGCTCGCGATGCACTCGCGCAAATAGTCGACTGAGTTCCAGTTTACGAAGATGATGGATAGTTCCATGATACGGTGCGCCGAAGCAGTTTAGCGTTGTGCGTAGTCGCGAAAAAAACCGGAAGTAACCAGCGCGAGGTTACTGCCGTTTCTGGCCTAATCGAGGACCTGGCCCCCATGCCGGAAGGACCATTCGCCGTCCAGGCGCGAGAAAAATGCAGTCCCGCCGTGCAGCAATGTGAGCAATTCGGGTTTCGCCGAGTGGGCCATGGTCCAACTGCCGTGACGGAAGAAGAAGCAGCCTTTCGCGGTCAATTCCTGCATAAACTGCGGCTCCATGCGGCCATGCAGCCCGATAAGGCCGTTTTTCCAGGCGTCATAGAAGAGATGGTCAAGAACTGTACTCACGGCGGGACTCTCCGCTCCAATTTGTAGAACTTCACCCACGCGGCCTGGGGCCAGCGAGTAAATGTACCAGCCAACGATCTTGCCATCTTTATTGCGAACGGCCGCTTTGCGCAGATCGCCAAACACCTTTCTCTTCGCAATGAATTCAAAGACCCAGTTCAGCGAATTCTGATCGTATTCGGGAAGCAGCCAGTGCTTGCTGGGGATCGTCTGGAGGCAGGTGAGCAGAGTTTCGGTATCCAGCTCCTGATCCGCGACTTCAGGCTCTCGATACACAAAGGGGCTCAGACCGAGACGGGAAACAATCGAATCGGTGATTCCGCAGAATGGCCTTGCAATAGTTCCCAGGACGCGCACGGCCGACTTTTTCTTGGCACGCACCACGGCATTCACCGCATACCGCGAGGGCCGCAGAGGACGGGCCCACTGCATGCTATAAATCGGAACCACGGCGAACCCCAGACTCCGCAGCAGTTGCCGGCTCATGTCGTTGGCCGAGTCGGTGATGGAAACGTCCTGCGGACCCTTCATGAAGGCCTTCACCAATTGAATGGCCATCATGGTGGTGCGGCTCTCCGGATCCACCACAAAATTGCTGCCAAAAGCCAGCCGGACGGTCTTCCCCTGCACCGACATCCGCCGTGGCACGGCCCCGAAAAAACCGACGATCTTGCCTTCCGAATTTTCGAATACCCGCGAGACGATGCCTTCGTCGAGCCACGGATTCTGAAAGAACAGGTCCTGCAGATGGACACGCAAGGTGGAGGGCGCCGGACCCTGGTGTCCGTGCAGCACTTTCCATATCAGATCCGCCACCCGGACGACATCACTCTCTGCGAACGGTCTCAACCCTGCCATGACCCGACCTTGCTCCTGTTTGCCTCTCGGCGTTGCCTGAACCGTGGACATCCTCTTAACTCCGGGCCCGCAAACCTATACCGTACTGCCGCCATCAATGACCAGAACCTGTCCGGTGATGAAGCTGGCTTGATCGGAAAGCAGAAACAGCACAGCTCCCACCACATCCTCCGGAACTCCCAAGCGGCCAAGCGGTGTTCTGCGCAGAATCTGTTCCTTTTGTTCGTCATTCAGGTTGTGGCTCATCTCAGTGTCGTAATAGCCGGGAGCCACCGAGTTCACGCGAATCTTCTGTTCGCCCAATTCCCGCGCCAGAGCGCGGGTAAAGGAATCCATGCCACCCTTGGTAAAGGCATAAGCGGAGAGTCCGCGAAACCCCCGGAGCGAACTGATAGACGAAATATTCAGAATGACTCCGCCGCCCTGCCCCCGCAACATTCTCCGCACAACCAGCCGCGTAAGCCGGAGGGTTCCCTCCACATTCACCACTGCCAGCTTGCTGATCTTGTCCTCGGACATGGTGGCCAGCAAGCCATCGGCGGCAATTGCCGCACAGTTGATCAGACCGTAAGGAATTCCAAAGCGCTCTTCCGCTGCCTTCACGAAAGCCGCTACCGACGGCGGGTTAGCCAGATCGGCGGAAGCAAAGAAAAAACTCGGATTCCCTGCCAGCTTCTGGGTGAACTCTGTCGCCGTTCTGCTGAAAGTGCTGACCCGATATCCAGCGTCCAGAAGACCCGTGACCGTAGCTCTTCCCAGTCCGCGACTCCCTCCGCTTATCAAGATGTGCCGATCTCTGGTCGCCACCTAGGAAGTCCTGGTCCTGAGGGTTTTTCCGGCCGTCGAGAGATCGATGCGCTCGACAAACTTGATCAACCTGGGCTGCTGATAACTGGCAAGCTGAATCCGGCAAGCCTGCACCACCGCATCCTTCACCGCCTGCGGATCTTCACCTGCCCCAGCGACAATCTCGCAGGCTACCAGTTCCCCTGCGATGGATGAATTCTTGCCAAACACCCGCACGTCCAATACGCCGGGTATCACCCGAATGACGCGCTCGACTTCCACCGGGTACACTTTGCTTCCCGCGACATTGATCATTTCCGTCTTGCGTCCCACAAAAAAAACCCGGCCGTCTCGGATTTCTACCAGGTCACCGGTCGCAAACCAGTCTCTAGTCGCCGCCGGCTGACCCGACAAAGGATCATACATGCGCATCGAATTCGGCGACTGCACCAAAAGTTCCCGGTTCTCTACCTTCAGGCGCACTCCGTCCGGCGTTTCCGAGTCAAGATAGGTTGCCGGAAAGCCTGCAAGCCCATCACTCACCGAGAAGCATCGGCCCAACTCGGTGGTGGCGTAAATGTGTACCAGGCGCGCCTGGGGAAAATGCGCCCGAAGCCGGTCGAGAATCGGCTGATCGACCACCTCCCCGCCCACCGTGATCTGCGCCAGCGGAATTCGCTTCAGCGTCCCTGCATCGGCGAACATCAGCAGCCGCCGCCAGTAGGAAGGGGTTGCCGAAACAAACTCAACCGCCGCGTCGCACATGAACTGCACGATCGACTGGGGATCCGCATCATAGTCCGGAATCGCCAGCGTGCCCAGGTTTGCGAAACACTGCAGCATCACCTGCAGGCCGGCGTACAGGTTCGGCCGGTAGGCCAGTAACCAACGCGGCGACGAAGCCGATCCCTTACGAACGGGCCGGGCCAGACTCGTCCACGAGTGCCTGGCTGCCTTTGGCTCGCCGGTGCTGCCGGAGGTCAGTATCGTGAGACTGCTCGCCCCGCTCCATTTCTCCTCACCCTCAAGTTCATGCAATCCGAACGAAGCATTCCCGCCACTCGCTAAATCGGCCAGCAACGCCCCCAGCTTCAGCTTTCCTGCCATCTGCAGCATGTCTTCAAGCGGGAGCCGTGAATCGAACAGAAACGAATCGCACTCCAACTTGTCCAAAGCTGCCAGCGCCGCGTAACTCTTGGCCGAGGGATGCAGCGCCAACCCAACCCGCCGCCGCGCCAGAGTCGAGTGCACTTGCAGAATACGGCCAGCCTGCTCGCGAAGG
>Ga0335079_10000215_pt1 | contig 67827 bp, 38 predicted proteins | sample Lox_Sample_33_FD_206719 | JGI IMG/M metagenome (GOLD analysis project Ga0335079, IMG submission 206719) | Soil microbial communities from Loxahatchee National Wildlife Refuge, Florida, United States - Lox_Sample_3.3 | ecosystem: Environmental > Terrestrial > Soil > Wetlands | place: USA...
ATCGGCTATCCTCCGGCTCCAGCGGGGACTGCAAATCCGTGCCGTCGTCGATGGAGTGCGACCACGTATAACTCGAAAGCAGTTCCAGCCCTTTCGAGAAGCGCTTCGAAACGTTCACTGTCAGGGCGTTGTACCACGAGCTCGCATCCGAGTTTTGTGCGTCCACACTGTTGAACGGCACCGGCGCGCCAAATCCTAGCGGGTAGCCTGCTAGCCCCGCGAGTTGCAACTGGCCCGCGTAACCCACGCTCAATGGCTGGCCCGGCGCCAGCAACTGTGCGAAGGATGGGTTCGGTCCAGACTTCCGGAAGAAGTTGAAAAACGCCGGTGTGCTGACAAACTGCCCGTTCAATGCGGCCAATGGCGCCGGACAACCGCCTAGTTGCCCCATCACTCCGGGCACGATCACGCCAATGCCGCACGAACCGGCGGTGGGCCCAACATTTTGCGACGGTGCCACCACGGTCAGCGGATTGCTGACCGAGAGTCCCGCCGCTGCCGCATTGAATGCGTTCTGATCGAGCAGTTGTGGGTCGGTCGAATTCAGGTCCACCGGCCGGTACAAATGGATCCCGCGCGTCCATTGGTAGCCTGCGCTGATCTTCCATGATCCGGCGATCTCTCGTTCAACTGTTACGTTCGCTTGCTGAGCATAGGCATAAGTGAAGTTCCGCGTTACCGGTAGCGTGAACGGCAAAATCGGCAGCGGGAATCCGCTCTGCAGGTACGCTTGATTCGCGAAAATGGAGCCCGTCGCGAAAGGATCAAACCGCTGTTCCTGCGGCAGATATCCAAGCGTTAGCGAGGTAGGAAATGCGGCGTAAATCGAATTCGCATTCAGCGCGCCTTGAAAAATGGACGAGCCATTCAAGTTCGTGGGGCTGTCCATGTTCGAGCCGCAGAATCCCGGCGGCGTAGGTCCTCCGGGCAAGGGCAGCAACCCGCAGGCCGAAGCCGTACCACCCGCAGAGAGCAATTGCACCGAGCGCCCGCCATCCGCCGTCGTTGAGTCAAACGCAATCGCCAGCAAAGGATGATCGAAGAACAGTCCATATCCGCCGCGAATCACCATTTTGCCGTTGCCCATCGGGTCCCAAGCGATGCCAAATCGCGGAGCAATATTCTTGTAGTCGCGCGGCACGCCTTCCTGTACTCCGAGCGCCTGCTCCGCTGCAGCGTTCACGTCCGTTGCGGGGGCAAAGAGCGGCGTCAGCTCGAGGTCGTAACGCAAACCGTAATTCAGTGTAAGCTTTCGGCTCGCTTTCCAGCTGTCCTGAACGAAGAATCCCATGGGAATGTTGTCAAATGGCGAGCTGGAGTTACCGATACCTTGGATGTAGGAAGTCGGAATGCCGAGTCCGTAGGCCTGCAAACCGGTCGCTCCCGGCAAAGCGATGCCACCGGCGCACGTCGGCCCAGTTCCACCGACGCAATTTGGAAAGTTGAACGCGGACGCGGCGATGCCGCCAAAGTTCACGTCGCCGCCGAAGTCCAATTCGAAAATCTGCGGCTTACTCGAGCGCAATTGAATGAGGTTGTAGTCGCCGCCGAATTTCAAGGTGTGGTTTCCGCGGACCAGCGTCACGTTGTCGGTCCATTCGAACCGGCGTTCGATGCGGTCCACCGTCGAGTACGGCTCGCGACCAAAATAGGCATAGCCTGGAATGTTGACGCCAATGTCCGAACCGCCGGGCAGTTCGGAAAAGCCAAAGTGCAGTCCGCGCCGGGCGCCCTGAAAACGGAATTCGTTGAACGCGGTATCGCTCAAAATCGTGTCGTGCTGGAACGTCGCCGAAAGATCACGAATTTGCTGTACGCCCGCGCGGGTTCCCGAGTTTTGGCCGAACACCTGGTTCTGCGACGTGGATTCCAGCCCCGTCACCAGCGAAGGTGAAACGCCCACGCGCAAGAATGAATTGTTGTGCGCGTTCCAGTGCTGGTCGAGCCGCGCCGACCACAAACTCGTTTTTTCTGCCGCCGGAAAATTTCCTCGGATGCCGTTTAACCCCACATACGAAGCAGGCAGCGCGGCCACACCAAACGAAAATCCTGCGCCGGGTGCCGCTGGTATCGCTGAGCACGTCACGGTTCCAATCGTTGTATCGACAGGACAGCTCACGGGCAGCGGAAACTGCGCCCCCGGCCCCGGATTCACCAGCCCTCCCGTTAAGGCCGGTGCGACCAAGCCAAAGTCCAAGCGGTTGAGCGCCACGCTCGATGCCGAGCCCATCAGGCCGGCATACTCTCCCGCCAGTGTTCCCTGGCCCGCCAATTCCAGTTGCTGCACGGCGGTGGCCTGCGCGGGCGTCAACTGCACCGTCAGCCCCGGCCCCAGCGTCACCGGCACCATGCCCCACGGACCGGTTCCCGGCGAAGCCGCTCCAATGCTGGAAAAATCGGTCTCCTCACGTTGCGTGTATTCATACGAGAAAAAGTAAAAGGTTTTTTCCTTCTTCAGCGGCCCGCCCAGTGTGAACCCGGACTGCACTCGCGTGTACGCCTGCTTCACTGGATCGAGCACACCTGTTGTCGGGTCCACTTGCCCCGAAAATGTGTCGCGCGCCTGAAAGGCTTTGTTCCGGAAATATCCGAATACGTCTCCGTGCACGTCATTTCCGCCGCTCTTGGTGACGATGTTGACCACGCCGCCGGTTGCGCGCCCATATTCCGCGTTGTAGTTGCTCAAAATCAGCTGAAACTCTTGCACCGCTTCTTGCGACACCGTCGAGCGGATTCCGTCCACCGAGTTGTCACCCGCGTCCGCGCCGTCCACGCTCACCATGTTCGAACGCGCCCGCGCTCCGTCCATGTTCAGTCCACTGTTCGGCGCCGGACCGATCGTTGGAGACACGTCGCGCGTGGTCTGCGAATTGGTCAGCGTGAAGTTGATGTAGTTGCGGCCGTTGATCGGCAAATTGTCGATGCGCCGCTCGCCAATCGTCTGCGAAACGTCCGTCTTGGTGGTTTCGATGGGCGCTGTTTCGGTCGTCACCGTCACCGTTTGCTGCATGCCCTTCAATTCCAGACGGGCATTCAGCGTGGCCTCTTCGCCGACGGTCAGGACCACCGCATCGTTTTCGAACGCGGCGAAACTAGCTCCGCCATCAACTGTTAGCTTGTACTTCCCGGGTGTGAGACCGACCAGCTTGAAGCGGCCTGCGTCGTCGGATACCGCCTCGCGTTCCGCGCCCGTACCGGCGCTTACCAGCTTCACCTTCGCGCCGCGCACGGCCAATCCTTGCGGATCCGTCACGGTTCCAGCCAATGAAGCCGTATTGACCTGCGCGACTGCCGATGCGGCAGTCACCAGGATTACCACCAGCAACAACAGCACGCCCCAAGTAAACACACGATGACGCTGATGCATCTCCCTACCTCCGCGTGGAATTCTGCCGTTCTTCCGCTACCCCAAAGCGGCCGTGGGTGATGGTTCAGCGTTGTTCACCCACTGGACGACAGCAAATGCGATTGATTCTTTCTTTGGCTTTTACGCCTGTAGTTACTTCATTTCAACTAAAAACTCGTAGCGCGGGTCCAGAGGCTAAATACGAGACACTGATTCTGCTCACTAAACGCTACAAACCTGTCGTTTCTGAGCCGGAACGTAGGAATTTCCGTCCGAGAGTCAACGCACATCGAGAAAGCATCACGAAACGCAGATTTTTTTCTGTTGGTGGTTCGGGATCGGAGTGATCGAATTCGAGGTCGGTGGGCTGTAAGGATTTCCCTAATTTCCTTCTTCCATACTTCCTGACTCTTTTTCAGATCTGCAAATGCCGTTGCACGAGCCGGCGCAGCTTCTCACGATCTTCGTCCTTCATGTGGACGAATTCCACGCCGCTGCCATCAGGCCCGATATTTCGCACCACGGCCGTGAAATGGATTTTCCGGAGTCCTGCGCGCACTTCCAGTTTGATCGAATCGCCTACCGTCAGCTTTCGCGGCGATTCCAGGTAGGCACCGCCGAGGCTGATCGTTTTCACTCGTGCTAAACCCGCCTGCGAGCCTTCGATCTGCGCCCGCAGCGGCGATTCCAGCGGCACCCGCACATAGCGCCGCGGTACGACAAAATTTCCGTTGGTGCCCGCCGCTGCTTCGAATGCCGCGCGCGCCCGCGCTCCGCTCGGCCGGTTTTCGATCATCGCCAAGGCGTCTTCCGCTGCCGCACGCAGGCCAGACGGTTCTGCAAAAGCCAGCCCGTCGCGACCTTCTGCCAGCACCTTCAGCATTTCGGACGCTTCCACCGCGCGCATGCGTCCCAGTGCTTCGATCGCTTTAATGCGCACAAACAGATCCCGCAGCACTTCATGTTCGCCCGCCGCAATTTCCATCAACTGCGGCACCGCCGTCGTTTCCTGCGCCAAACCAATCTGGTCAATCATCATCGGAACGACGAGGGGGTGTGCGTCCGCCAGGATCGCTGAGAAAACGAAAGCCGCGCTATAAGTCGAGCCCGCGTTCGAAGGCCGCGCCAGTTCGCTCACCGCCAAATCTTGCAAATTCCATTCCCAGCTGGCCATCGCGCGCGCCAGCCCGCGGAGCAATCTTTCGGGGTCGGCAGCCGCCAGCAGCTTGATTGCGGCGGTCACGCGCTGCCGGCGTGCCTCGTACAGCCGCGTTTCGAGCAGATTCAGCACCGGCACGCCAATCGTGCGCAGCAGCCGCGCCATGGCCGGTACCACTTCCGCTCCACGCGGCTCGGTTAAGAGCAGCGTCATGCGGTCTAACAATCGTTCGGGGTCGCGCTGCAACAAGCGCGGTAGCACCGGATCAAGCGGTCGATTTGCCAACGCCGCATCTACCAGCAGCAGCCAGCGATCCTGCGCCACCAACCGCTGCGCCAAAGCCGCCATGTGATCGTGTTCTTTGTCCTGCGGGGCGCGCTCCAGCCCAATCAGAATCGTTTCAAAGCCGACGTAGTCGGCTCGTGTTACCGCCACTCGCCCGAGCGTTTCCAGAAAGGCCGCCAACAGCGCCGCTGTCTCGGGAATCGTTTCCTTTTCCAGCGCCTTCATCGTGCCGCGGCTCAAATCCTCGGGCAGTTGGTTGGGCCAGAGCGATTCGATAATTCCGGTCATCTCATTCAGACCTGCCGCCACCGCTCGCCGCGCCGAAACATTTTCGTGTTCAAGTCGGCGCGCATAGTTGAGCAGAATGTTGCGTGCTTCGCGCCTTGGCGCGTCGGCTCCGGTGTCCGCCAACTGTCCCAGAGTTTTCTTGAGCGCGACAACCGGCACGCTCCACACTTCCGGTCCGCGCAGCACCGCTGATTTTTCTCGCGGCGGCAATTCCACCCAGAAGCGGTCGACAATCTGCTCGCGATGCGTATCGTTGGCCCAAGTGGTTGCCAGCAGAGATAGATGTTGTGAGGAATGCGGTCCCGTGTATCCGCCCGAAGCGACTAACACGTCGCTTAACTTATGAATGGTCGCGCGGACGGAAGCGGGCGTCAGTTTTCCGACGGCGAATTCCGCGCCAAGAAATTCCAAAATGAGACTCTCGGAGAGTCGCAGCAAATAAGGCTGAGGCCGCTCGCCTTCCCGTGGCCCATATTGGGAAATCGAGGCCAGCAACATCCGCACCGTCTCACGACTAGCGTCTTCCATCGCGCTGTGAATCGCGCGGGCGGCTTCTTCCGGCGAGAGACCGCGCGCCGCTTCCAGCGGTGGCGTCAAACGACCGATCAAGCGCAGCGCGGCTGCGAGATCGTCGGTCTCCGGCGGCAGGATCGGCACATCGGTTGCCTCGCGCGGCGAACTTCCGCCGTAGGCCACCAGCGCGCCCATCAGGCTCGCCAAGACCGTATCAACTTTTCGCTCGGTCTGCGTGTTAACCGAAATACCTTCCACGCCCTTCTCCGTGAGCTTCGCGACCCACCAGGAGCCGCTGGAGCGCCTAATAGCATCCTCTGTTCTCAGAAGTGACGCTTTGAAGAGTTGGGCGAGCGTGTCCAGTTCGCCTACATTAAATTGCCGGGCAAATGCCAGTGATTGGATCCCCGCGCGCTGCAGTTCCAGCGCCAGCGCCTGCATTTCGCCACGCGCGTCTGGGAGGTGTGCATCGCTCAGTTTTGGCGCGACGAGTCCTCCGCGTTCGATGTGAATTTCGATTCCATTCAACGCACCGGCGAAGTCGTGCAGCGCTTCGTAAGAAGTGTCTAAACTTTGTAGTCTGCGCGGGTGGTTACGGTCGTAGAGTCGTTCGGAACGCAGCAGCAACTGGAAGCAGCGCAGCGCGTGCACCAGTCCGCCGATACGGGCATCCGGCGTGGACGTCCCGCCTTCTCCGGCGACGCCGCCAAAAGGCTTCGGGCGGCGACTGGACGCGCCTCCGCGTGGGTCGATCGCTTCGGCTTCTACCGGCATAATGGCTCGAAGTACCAAGCTTGTCCCCGTCGCCCTAATGTTCCGTCTCGGCCTTGGCCGTCGGCGGTGCGATACCCACTCCCGCCTCCCCTCGCGGGAGCGTCGAGAGCAGGGTCGCCTTAGGAATAATGCAAGCACGCTACCGGCCCAGACGGATTCGAGCTAAGTACTGTGTTTTCAGTCGAAACGTCCGGTTGTACCGGATGGATGAGAGGCCGGGCGTTACAAAATGTTACGCCGTCCGTATTTAGCCACCCGGTTAAATACAACGCTTGGCACCGTGCCCGTATTTAACCATTCGGTTAAATACAAGGTCTTTCGATGCAGGGTCGACCCACTGGACGCCAAAGGGTGGCGAGTCCGCCACACTGGTACCGCAGTAGCGTTGACCTACCGAAAATTTACTCGCTACTGTCACCCTAGGGCGCCCGGGTGTCTGCACCACTGTACCTCTCACATCGTTAGCATCTGTTTTTACAGGTGTGCGCTGCTGGGCCAACGAAAGTTAGCTGGGCGTTGGGACGTCGCGAGCGGACGGGGAAACGAAAGCACGAATGGCGACAAGTCTGAAAGCGGGACGTTACGAAATTACCGGCGAACTGGGCCGCGGCGCGATGGGTGTGGTCTACAAGGCCAGCGATCCGGTGATCGGGCGAACCGTCGCCGTCAAAACCATCAAATTGAGCGAAGAAGGCACCGGTCTTTCCCGGCCTGAGCTGTTGCAGCGCTTTCAGACGGAAGCGCGCGCCGCCGGTTTACTGACCCATCCGAACATCGTGGTGGTGTTCGACGCCGGCGAAGAAGACGGGCTCTACTACATCACGATGGAACTGGTGGAAGGGAAGAGCCTGCAGGCGCATCTGGATGCAGGGCAAGCCTTTGCACTGCCGCGCGTGCTGCGCATCATGGAGCAGACGTGCAGCGCGTTGCAGTTTGCGCATGAACGCAACGTGGTGCACCGGGACATCAAGCCAGCAAATATCATGCTGACGGCCGACGACATCGTGAAAGTAACGGACTTCGGCACCGCGAAGATTCTGCAATTCGGCACGATGCAGCAGACGGCACACGTAATGGGCACGCCGAGCTACATGTCGCCGGAACAAGTGAAGGGCCGTGCGGTAGACGGGCGCAGCGATATTTTTTCGCTCGGCGTGCTGCTCTACGAGATGGTGACCGGAGAAAAACCGTTTCCCGGGCAGAACATCACCACCGTTATCTACAAAATCGTGAACGAAGAGCCGGTGCCTCCGCGGCAGATCGATCCATCGATTCATCCGGGGATCAGCAACGTGGTGATGAAGGCGCTAGCGAAAGAACCGGAAGCGCGTTACCAGAGTTGCCGCGAAATGCTCGAGGATTTGCGCAACTATCGCAACGTGGCGGGTGGAGCAACGGCGGACAAAACGGTGGTGCTGGGCGGCCCCGGCGCGCCGAGCGCAACATTGCCACTGGGAATTGGCGGCGCGGGCTTTCCGGCCGGACGCAGTGCGCCGATCTCCGAAGATCCGATGGTGCGGCAGACGACGCTCTCGCTGAATACGCGCGCGGCGACGCCCTCGCAGACGCCGGTTATACGCAAGACCGGCCCGATCGCACCGGTCGTTGCCGAAGAGCCGAAGAAAAAGAAGAGTGTACTGGGTTCGGTGTTTCTTGCACTGGTGCTGATCGGTCTGATCGCCTATGGCACCAAAACGGTGCTGCCCGTCATTCAAGACGCGCGAAAACTGAACGCGCAGAAACCGATTGAGAACGATCCGGGAGCTGCAAGCACCGCCCCGGAAAATGGAGCGAACAGCGCGGGGGAGAACGAGACAACGAGCGCGGCGACCGGTTCAGCGCCGGCGGTGAAAATTCCGGCTGCAACCTCCGAAACGCCGATGCCTACACCGGCGGTCGAGAAGAAGCCAGTAGCGGCGGAAGAAAAGCCGGCGCCGAAAAAGACCGAGCCGGTGATCAGCGCGCAGGCTGCCGAATACAAGGGACGCATTGAAGAAGCGATCAGCGAAAAGGGGTTGGCGGGCAAAGCTAAGGTGCAGGCGATTGGCAGCACGCTCGTGCTGTCCGGCAAGCTACGGCCGGCGGAACACGGCGCGTTGCTGAAGTTCCTACGCGATGCCCCCGCGAGTGTGCGCCTGGTGGATCACCTCGAGTATGAAGACGCGCCCGCAGCAGACAAGAGTGCCGATGTCGATGGTGGGCATCCCGTGCCGCCGCCGGGGCAAGGCGCGATTCATGTCGTGACGGATCTGGTGGGCGCGACGGCGACCCTACGCGGGACGGCCGGTCGCGTGGTGAAGCAGTGCCAGACGCCGTGCAGCTTCAACGATCTTAATCCGCAGCAATACAGCCTGGAAGTGACCAAGGATGGCTATCAGGCGATGCAAACGGCGTTGCAGGTGAAAGCCGGCCAAGTGCTTGATCAAAAGGCAGTGCTGGAATCGATTGCCAAGGGTTTGCTGCTGACCAGCAAGCCAGCGGGCGCAGACGTCTTCATCAATGGCGCGAAACAGTCGGGACAAACGCCCGTGACGCTGCCTCTCGCGCCGGGACAATACAATCTGGTGCTGCGGATGCCGGGCTATGACGCCTACGCAGGAAGCGTGCAGGTGAAGGACAACATTCAGACGCAACTGGATGTGACGTTGAAACAGAAAAACGCGAACCATGTGGCCTGGGCACAGGTGGATTCGAATCCGAAAGGCGCGGAAATCTTTGTAGATGGAACCAGCACCGGCGAAGTGACGCCGGCGCGAGTGCAGATGCCGGCGGGATTGCACACCGTCACCGTGAAGATGAATGGGTATCAGCCGATGCAGCGAACGGTCCAAGCCAGCGAAGGTGGCACGGTCAGCCTGCAGGATCTGGCGCTGAAGCCGCGATAGATTTTGGAAACTGAGTAAAGATTTTCTCCGTAACCTCTCCTTAAAAAGCAGACGCGAGGCACTCACCCTCTGGTTAGGGCGACCAAGTGGCTTGTCCTAAATCGACAGACCTTTCGCGCCGAGTGCGCGGCCTGACCGAGCCGAGGCAAGGTTTGGCTGGTTTGAAGCGGCGTTGCAGTACAATGCCGGGCGCGCTTTCCCGCAACTTTCATACAGAACTTTTCGTACCAACGGTCGATGCCCTATTGCTCAAATTGCGCCGCCGAGCTTTCCGTCAACGCGGTGTTTTGTTCGGCGTGCGGCGAGCGGACAAACTTCGCGCCGCGAGCTTCCGGCACTTCGCGAACAGAGGCAGCGTTGCCCACGCTGATGCCTGGGGAAGCAGGCGCGGGTGGATTTTCGTCAGACGAGGGCGCGCTGCCGACGATTCTGCCCGAGCATGAAGCGCCGCCAACGCCCCCGCGGCGTGCGGGCGCGCCGTCTGGTTCCACGCCACGGTCTGGTTCGGCACCGCGGAGCGGGCCAGGCCAGCGAAGCGGTTCGCAACCGCGCAGCGGATCAGGGAGCTTCGCGCGTTCAGGTGATGGCGGAGGATTTGTGCCGGGCACGATGCTGGCGCAACGCTTTCGCATCGTCAGCATGCTGGGACGCGGGGGGATGGGCGAAGTGTACCGCGCTGACGATCTGGAGTTGGGCCAACCCGTTGCATTGAAGTTTTTGCCGCAGGGCTCTTTGGCGGATTCCGACGCGCTGGAACGTTTTCGCGCGGAAGTGCGGAACGCGCGCGAAGTGGCGCACCCGAATGTTTGCCGGATGTACGACATCGGGGAATATGAAGGCCGGACGTTTCTTTCGATGGAGTACGTGGACGGCGAAGATTTAGCTTCGCTGTTGCGGCGCATTGGGCAGTTGCCCCGGGCGAAAGCCAATGAGATTGGCCACCAGGTTTGCGCGGGACTCGCGGCGGCGCATGCACGCGGAGTCGTGCACCGCGATCTGAAACCCTCGAACATTTTGATCGATAGCCGCGGGCAGGCGCACTTGACGGACTTTGGGCTGGCGGTGCGCGCGGAAGATGGCACGCGCGAAATGGCCGGAACCCCGGCGTACATGGCGCCGGAACAGTTCAATGGCGAGCCGGCAACGGCGCAGACGGATTTGTATGCGCTGGGTCTGGTGCTCTACGAGCTGTACACGGGCAAGCGGCCGTTCGATGCGAATTCCGTGGAGACGTGGAAGAAGGAGCATTCGCAGACGATTCCGCGGCCGCCCACGGAACTGAATCGCGAACTTGATCCCACAGTCGAAACAATCGTGCTGCGGTGCCTGGAAAAGAAAGCGCAGAAACGGCCGGCGTCAGCGCTGGCGGTGGCTGCCGCGCTGCCGGGAGGAAATGCGCTCGCGGCGGTTTTGGCCGCCGGAGAGACGCCGTCGCCGGAACTGGTCGCTGCGTCCGGAGAAGAAGGAGTACTGAGCGCAGCGCGCGCGGCGCTACTGACCCTGGCGATTGTGCTGGCGGCGGTCGCTCTCGTTTTTCTGATGCAGCGCGGGGAGATCGCGAATCTTTCCGCGCCAGGTAAATCGGCAGAATATTTGGCGGATCATGCCCGCGATTTGGCGGCGCGGTTGGGAGGCTCGCCGCCGGTTGCGGACAGCACGTGGTGGTTCCAGACGGAGCCTGACGGCTTTGTGCGGTTGGGTGCGTTGCCGGTGGCGAGCCGTTATCGCGAGATGCGCAATCTCTATCCGGGAGTTTTGTGGTTTGTGTATCGGCAGAGTCCGCGGCCGCTCGATCCGGATTTTCCGAACGTGGTGTCGGCGCTGGCGCCGGTGCCGTTTTATACGGGCGATACACGGGTGACGCTCGACCCGGCGGGGCGTTTGCTGCAGTTCAACACGGAGCCACCGCAGCGAGTGGAAAAAGCCGTGGCGGAGCAGGCCACGCCGGCGGTGGATTGGCAGCCGTTCTTTGCGGCAGCGGAACTAGACCTCGCGAAGTTGCAGAGCGTGCCGGCGACGTGGATTCCGGAGATGCCCGCGAACCAGCAGTTCGCGTGGCAGGGAGAAAACGCGGGCCAGAGATTTCTGGTGGAGGCGGCAGCGTTTCACGGCCAGCCGGTGTATTTCCGCGTGCTCTCGCCGGAGACGCGGCCGCTGCGCATGCTGGGCTTCGCGGTTTCCACCGCGCAGAAGGTTGGAGCGAACCTGTTTACGTTTGCCGCGGGAACGATTCTGGTTTTCTGCGCATTCTACGCGCGACGCAACATTCTAAACGGGCGCGGTGACCGGCGCGGAGCGCTGCGCGCGAGTCTGCTGGCACTTATCTTCGAATTTCTCACGCATTTTTTCATCGCCCATCACATTTCGGATCCTTCGGCAGAGTGGAATTGGTTTGAAGTGGCGCTTGGGCACGCGTGTTCGACGGGTCTTTTTTTCGGGATCTTCTATTTAGCGCTGGAGCCGTACATCCGGCGCGGCTGGCCGGAGATTCTGGTGTCGTGGAGCCGGCTGCTCTCGGGAGGATTTCGCAATGCGTTGGTGGGGCGCGACCTGCTGATCGGAATTCTCCTGGGCTTACTGCTGCTGTGCCTGGGAATCACGCGAAACGCGCTGCCCGGCTTGCTGGGGGTGGATGGCTTCGGGCCGATCAACGGCACGCAGTACCTGGGACCGCTAAATCTGCTGTTGGGCGGAGTGTTCGGTAGAACGAGCGCGAACATGCTGAACTCGGTTGGGAGCCTGGCGATTTTGTTTGTGGGCTGGCGACTGACCAAGAGCAAATTGGTGTCGGCGATCATCGTGGCGGCGTTTTGGACCGCGGTGTCGTTGACCGGGCCAAATTTTGCGGTGGAAGTGCCGCTGGCGCTGGGAGAAGGGTTGGCGATTACGCTTTGTCTGACGCGAGTAGGATTTTTTCCTCTGGTGGTGGGTTTTGTAGTGCAGGGGATTTTTGCGCAGTTTCCATTGACGGTGGATTTGAACCGTTGGTATGCAACGCGGTCGATAGCAATCTTGGCGGTGTTGGCCGGGTTTGTGGCGTATGGATTTTGGGTTGCGTCGGGTGGGAAGTGGTTTGTGGAGAGGGAAGAGACGTAGAAGCAGCCGGTTCTGCAAAGGAAATCCTCCCGCTGGAGCGGGCAAGCAAAAGGATAACGTTAGGAAGACCCGAGTTAGGGTCTGGGCATAGACTCGCCGGGAGCAAGGCTGCGCTCCGGTGTAGGAACGTTGGTTTCGCGGATCGGCAGATCCACCTCACCAGGACGCGCGGGCGCTTCGAGGCCATCGGTGAGTAGATAGCCTTGCAGAGCGATGCCGTAGGTCCAGACACCTTCCAGCGCGGAGATGTATTCGAGTTGCAGGTCGTAGAGTTTGCGTTGCGACTCGAGAACGCGGGGATGCGAGGCGAGCATCTGGCCATATTTTTCGGTGAGCAGGGCGTAGGATTTGCGCGCGTTGGGCAAGATGCCGTCGCGGTATTCGACAGCCATGAGTTTGGCGTTGGCGTACTCGTCCACGACGGTAGCGGCGCGTTCGCGAAGGGTGAGCTCGACGCGAGATTTTTCATGGATGGCGCGGTCGGAGTCAGCGCGAGCGGCGGCAATATTGCCTTGATTGCGATTGAAGATAGGAATTTCCACCGAAGCTTCGCCGAGGCCCTCCCAGCCTTTGGCCCACGGCACCGTCCCTAGCGATTCGTTGTTGTATTCCAAACCAGCGCGGACCTGAATATCTGGAATAGGCTGGCGTTGTGCGCGGACGAGCATCGCTTGCGCGCGGCCGGCGGCGGTATCCGCGATTTGGACGGCGGGACTCTGCTTGGCGATGGCCTCGACGGCTTCTTCTTCGCTGAGTTCGGGCCAACCGTGTTCGAGGTCGCCGGAGACAGTCTGCATTGGCAAAGCGGGCTGACCGATGACGGCCGCGAGAGAGCGCCATTCTTCGCGCAAGCTGTTTTCTTGCATGTGTTCGGCCATGCGCATGCGTTGCGCTTCCACTTCGGCATCCAGGACTTCTGATTGGTCGGCCTGTCCGGTGTTGAAGAGTTCGCGCTGCGATTCCGCGAGATTGCGGGCGATTTGCGAGAGATCGCGGCGAGCGTCGAGGCGTTCCTGTTCTGCGAGGACGCGCAGGAACGCAATTTTCACCGCGCTTTCGACGCGAGTTTGCTGTTCGCGGGCTTCGAGTTCAGCGAGCTTGGCTTCGCTGGAGAAGACGTCTTTGTTTTTGCTCAGTTTTCCGCTGGTGACGATTGTTTGTTGGACGAAGAAGCCCTGCTTGCCGCCGCCCACCGACCCGCCACGGATTTCGTCGCCGGTGTAGCCGACCGAAGGATTGGGATAGAGCCCGGCTTGTTGCGTACGCGCTTTGGCCGCGCGGATTTCGGCTTCGGCCTGGCGGAGCGTGGGATTCGACTCGCGAGCAATCTTCTGAGCTTGTTCGAGAGTGAAGAGAGGCTCGGAGGGGTGTTGTTGGGCGCGGCCCAGTTGCGGGTAATTGGGTCTGACGAGCGGAACATCGGCATGCTGATGTTGCATGGACGGATTCATTTGCATTTGGGGAGCGGCCGGTTGTTGCGCAAACGTGATCGCTGGCAGCGCCAGAATGACGGCCAAGCCCGAGATCGGAAAAGCAAAGAAACGGTTTAACGCAGAGAACGGCCAGGACGTGAAGAGGAATGCATTGAAGTGCGGTCTGCGATGAAGATTACGAGGCATGAGTCGGCTCCTGGGCGGAAGTGGAGTGTTGATTCTGTGAGGAGGACTTGCTGGAGCGAATGCGCTGCAGAATTTCGTCGTATTGATGGTCGGGGAGGACGCGCACGAGCGTCATCATGCCCATCATACCGGCGCTCCAGTTGGGCGGAAGGCCGTGGGTTTCGGGCTTGGCGACCGCTTCGTCCATGCCCATTTCCATGAACGCGTCTTGCGGAAACCCGGGAACGCTCGCGGCGTTGGGAGCGATGGGTGAGTGGTGAACATGCTCGAAGGGAACGCTCTGCGCGAGAGTTTCCATCTGGCTCACCGCGCGCGCGTCGTTGGTGTCTGCGGTTTCGATTTGGCGATCGCGGAGCAGGTCCATCATGTTGTTCATCATGTGGTGAGGCAGGTGGCAGTGCAGCATCCAGGAGCCGGGATACTTGGCTTCGAACTCGACAACGCGGGCTTGCGCGACACCGACAAGGACCGTGTTCATGGGGCACCAGGTGGATTCAGGAGCGCGGCCCCCTTCCGTGCCGGTGACGACGAACTGATTGCCATGGAGATGGATCGGGTGATGATCCATGCCGAGATTAATGATGCGCAGGCGGACGCGACTACCGAGGCGCGCGATCATCGGGGTGATGGCAGGACCGGAGACGCCGTTGAACGTGAGCCAGTTGAATTCCATAGAAGCAGTGTTGGGGACGGAGTTGTTGGGGAGAACAGCCCATTCCTGGAGGATGAGCCCGAAGTCATGATCGGCGTGCGGTTTGTAGGCGCGTTCGGGATGAGCGACGAAAAAGCCGAGCAAACCCATCATCTCCTGCATGGCGCTGTGGGCGTGATAGAAAAAAGTGCCCTCCTGATGCACGGTGAATTCGTAGGTGTAGGTTTCGCCGGGCGCGACGGGCTTTTGGCTGATCCAGGGGACGCCGTCCTGTTCGATAGGAACTTCGAGGCCATGCCAGTGCAGGGAAGTGGACTCGGGAAGATGATTTTGAAAAATAACGCGGACGCGTTCGCCCTGCTGAACCTGGATTGTCGGCCCGGGGCAAACGCCGTTGTAGCCCCAGGCATCGATCGTTTTGAAAGGCGCGATCTTGCGCTTTACGGGTTCGGCGGTGAGGCGAAAAACTTTGACGGCGCCGTTGCGTTCGAAGGGCAGATCGCGCAAATCAGGCGTGACCATGGGAAGCCAGGGATCGGGCCCCGGAGGCGGCTCGGGAGCTTTCTTCTTGTGCTCGCCGTAAGGGCTGTGGTGGCGGCCCTGCTCGATTTCGCGCGCGGTTTGCGGGTCGCTTTGGGGGGTGGCCCGCAGCGCATCCGCAAGACTGAGAACACCGGCGCCGAGGAATGCGGCGTCCTGAAAAAATCTTCTACGTGAACCGCTCATGTAGTCCTCCGCTGGTGTGTGAACCAATCCGACCTGACTAAGGGCATTTGTAAGCGACGACTCGGCGAGAGTCGCGAGCAATGCTACGTGCTGCGGCTACAGATTTTGCAAAGCACTCGGCGTGCAGGAATCAAATGCGCAAGATAGTGGAAAAAAGAGGGAACTGTCCAGATTTCGGAGAGATATGGGTCAATTGCTCTTGGGAAGCAGCAGAGGAAGAAACGAGAACTGCGTCTCCATGGGGGAGCAGGATCACGGCGGCGGGATGCGAGCTCTGGACTGGCGAGAAGTGTTCATATGGATCAAGTAGAAGGGCGACAAGATCGGTGCGAAAGCACGTTCGGAACGCTCTGAGCGCCGTTGGTGAGTCCCGCTGCGCAGTCATTTCGTGACAGGAAGTCGCGCCGGCGGTCGTTGTGCATGGCTTCGCGGAACAGAGCGAGGCGCAAAGCGGCGCCACAAGTAAGCAGAGTCCGGCAATCAGAGCCAGAAGAGCGCGGGACAGCGGCGCGCTTGTCCGCAGGAAGCGAAGCATGGACCTACGCTACCCCGGCTTGGAGCATCGGTCAACGGGAATACAGCCGAACCGTGCGACGCCAGAGCTAGTCGCGGCCGTGTTCGTAAGAGTTGGCTTCCAGGTCCACTTTGCCGGCGAAGGAGCGGTAAACGTAGGTGAAATAGCCGGCAGCGAGCAGGATACCGATGGTCCACCAAATGGCGCCGATTTTCAGACCGTAGTCACCAGCTTTCGCCGTGGCTACGGTCAGCGAATAAGCCGGATTGCGTGCGGGCAGAACCATCGGATAGACGCCGAAGACGACACTGGTAAGCATACCCACCAGGTACAGACAAGAAGCGAAAAACGCCTTCGCCTCGTCGCGCTTGCGCAGTTCGAACGCGACTCCGGCGAGGCCGGCGACGGCGAGAAGCGGAAGCACGTAGCCAGCAGGCCAAGTGCGGAAATTTTCCGTGATTTGCGGCTGAACGCGAAAGCTGAGGGGCGTGACGAGTGCAGTGAGAACGGCAACACCCCACCAGACCTGGAAAGCCAGTTTGCGGGAACGTTCGGCGACCGGGCCGGATGTCTTCAGCTGGACCCAGAGCGCGCCGTGCATGATGAGAACAAGCAAAGCGAAAACGCCGACGAGGATGGTGTACCAATCGAGAATGCCTGTTTCATCGCCCAGCTGAAAGTTGGTCCACAGTGGTTCGAAGAAATAGCCGGTTTGATCCAGCGGAACGCCGCGAACGACGTTGGCGAGAGCAGCGCCGTAAAACACAGCGAGCAGCAAGCTGGAAAAGCTGAAGAAGAAATCCCAAAAAGGATCCCAGACCGCGCTTCTAATGTGATTGCGAAATTCGATCGAGGCGCCGCGAAGGATCAGCAGCCAAAGAACGATCATCAAGGGCAAGTAAAAGCCGCTGAAGCCACTGGCGTAGAGCGCCGGGAATGCGAAGTAGAGAGTGCCGCCGGCAGCGAGCAGCCAGACTTCGTTACCATCCCAAACGGGGCCGATGCTGGCTATAACTTGACGGCGTTCACCGTCGGTTTTGGCGACGAGCAGATGGATGGCGCCGGCGCCGAGATCGAAGCCGTCCAGCAGGACGTACATAGCAACCATGATGGCTACAAGGCAGAACCAGAGTGTTCCCATGTGCGCTCCTTAATCCGCCGCCGCGAGGATGGGCTCTTCTTTACGATCGAGATCTTCTGGCGTGGGTCCGTTTTCGATTTCGCGATAGATGAGGAACATCCAGAGAATGGCGAGAACGGAGTACATGCCCATAAAGCCGAGCAGGGTGAACCAGGCGTTGCCTGCCCCGACTTTGGGCGAGACGCCGTGCGCGGTGCGCATAATGCCGTAGATGAGCCAGGGTTGGCGGCCCAGTTCCGCAGTCATCCAGCCGGCGGTGTTAGCGATGTAGGGCAAAGGGACACAAAGCATCAGCAGCCAGAGCATCCAGCGGGAAGTGAAAAGTTTGCCGCGCCAGTAGAGCAGCGCAGCGAGAAGCATGACCGCGATGAAAATCGTGCCGAGGCCGACCATAACGTGATAGCTGAAGTAGAGGAGAGAAATCTGATCGGGCCAGAGATCGCGGGCAAAAGCGTCGAGGCCTTGAACCCGAGCGTTCCATTTGCGGTAGGTCAGAAAACTCAGCGCCTGCGGGATCATGAGCGGGTTGTCGAGCCGATTGTTCGGGACATCGGGCTGGCCGAGGATGGCGACGGGCGCGCCCTCCGTGGTTTGAAAAAGGCCTTCCATGGCCGCAAGAGTGACCGGCTGCGACTGCGAGATCATTACGCCTTGCGCGTCGCCGGTGGGAAACAGCTGCAGAATGGAAGCAAATACGCCGACGAGCACGCCAGCTTTGACGAAGGTGCGACCGTAGGATTCGTCACGTTTCGTGAGCAAATAAAATGCGCCGACGGCCGCCATCACGAAGCAGCCGGTTTGTACCGCGCCGAGCATGTTGTGCGCGTATTGCCAAAGCGCCCATTTATTGAGGAGCAGGCCCCAGAAACTGGAAAGTTCGATTTCATTGTTGGGACCGAGGCGGTAACCGGTGGGATGCTGCATCCAGGCGTCGGTGGCGACGATGAGGTAGCCGGAAAGCCACGAGCCCAGCCAGACGAGAAAGGCGGCCCACCAATGGCCGATGCGGCCGAGCCTCTTTTCGCCGAACAGGAAGAGACCGAGGAAGCTGGATTCCAGAAAAAAGGAAAAGACGCCTTCCATTGCGAGCGTCTGGCCGATGACGCCGCCGGCCGCTTTGGAAAAGGCGGCCCAGTTCGTCCCAAACTGGAACTCCATCGGAATGCCAGTGACGACGCCGATGGCGAAGTTGATGCCGAAGATGCGGGCCCAGAAGCGGGCGGCGCGATTGTAGTGTTCGTCGCCGGTGCGCAGAGCTTTGGTTTTGAGATAGAGAAGCAGCAGCGCGAGACCCATGGTGAGCTGAGGGAAGATGTAGTGGAACGTGACCGTGAAAGCGAAATGAAACCTGTGAATCCCTAGCGCGTCCCCCATGCAAACACCTCCTCACTTTCGCAAAGAACTGAACCGGTTTGTTGCTGCTAAGAAGCGTCTCGCCATCACGCCGAACATCAGTGAAAGGCTTTTTTATCAGCAATTCGCCTGCCGCTGCCGTGACCTGCGTCACAGTGCCGTGCGGCGCAAGAATACACCGACATTAGAGATACGGTTATATTTACTTTCAGGAAGAGGCGGCGGGGCTGGGCGGATTCGAACCGCCGAATATATAAACCAACGACCGGGCTGCCTCGGCTTCCATTTGTCTCCGAGAGGGAAGAAAGGACGATGCGCCACGCGATGGTCGTAACAGCCGGACGGGTTTAAGGTCTTCTTGCCGGTGACGCCTATCACAGACAGACTATCCAGTATTCAATAGTCTTCAGCGTAAGAGAGGCAAAGAGGTTGCACTGATGATCTGGAAATGCGCTAATCCCGACTGTTCATCATCGTATGTTTATCTAGAAGGGCGATTGTATCGTTTTCCGAAACAACCAATCAAACATGGCCGCCGGGCGAATACCCATTCCGTCCAGCATTTCTGGCTCTGCACAGATTGCTGCGCGACGAATGCACTCGAGTACGATGAAGGTCGCGGAGTCGCGCTCGTTCGCCATCTTGACTGGGCCTCGGCACCAGAGCCGAGCCAGTTTATTGCCCAAGCATGAAGGAGGGCCAAGGCCTTAGAATATCCACACTCAGTTTGCTGGTGTTCTCTCAGATGGGCACTCTTAAAGAATACAGCTAAAAAGATTCCTGGCAATTTCTATGTGCCGATTGTATTCGACGTGGAAGAGAATTCTCCTTTATCAAGTCTTGATTGGGGCTAATCTTTCTAGTTCGATCCGATTCCGATATGCGTCGCAATTCGCGAAGTGACAGCGAGTTAGCGCAGAATATCGTTGACCCTGGCATAGTGCGGGCTGGATCATGAGCCGATGTGGGCTCATGGTCACAGCGAATTGTTTTGATCCCGTGAGGAAGGCGCAGGCACCTCCAGAAGCCCGCTGGCTGAAGCGGGTGCAAGGCGGACAGCGTGGTAGAGCATGTCGTTTTAGAGAGAAAGCAGCTCCAGGCTTTGCTGGACGAGTTGAAAGCTCGTGAGTACCAGATCATTGGGCCAACGGTGCGCGATGCCGCAATCGTTTATGAAGAACTGAGTTCGTGTGATGAACTGCCAATCGGATGGACCGACGAGCAAGAAGGCGGCACTTACCGGTTGAAAAAGAGGGCAGACCGGGCCTGCTTCGGATATGCGCTTGGACCGCATTCTTGGAAAAAATTTCTGCACCCTCCGCGGGTGCGCCTGTGGCAGGCTTCACGGAACGGCAAAAGTTTCCAAATCCAGGAAGAAAAGCCAGCAAGTGGGAAGATGGCGTTTATTGGCGTGCGTGCTTGTGAACTTCATGCCATAACGATTCAGGACAAGGTATTTCTTGGCGGGACCGCCGTGGATTCTATCTATAGGGCGCGGCGCGACGGCATTTTCGTGATAGCAGTGAACTGCGGGCAGGCGGGCAACACGTGCTTCTGTGCCTCGATGGGAACGGGACCAAAGGCGGAGGCCGGCTTCGATTTAGCGCTCACGGAGATTATCGAAGGACCAGAACATTATTTTGTGGTGCAAATTGGCACGGAACTGGGGAAAGACGTTCTGAGCGGGCTGCGGCATGAAGTAGCGAGCCGAGACCAGATTAGGAAAGCGGAGGTAATCCACTCCACCACGGCAACGCAGATGGGCCGCAGCATGGATATTGTTGGCATCAAGGAGCTGCTCTACGCCAATTCGGAGCATCCGAGATGGGAGGACGTCGCAAAGCGCTGTCTGACCTGTGCGAATTGTACAATGGTCTGCCCCACCTGTTTTTGTTCGACCGTCGAGGATGTTACGGATCTGACTGGGGAACACGCAGAGCGCTGGCGGAGATGGGATTCCTGTTTTACTACCGACTTCTCCTACATCCACGGCGGGAGCGTGCGCGCCACTGCTAAGTCGCGTTACCGGCAATGGATGACCCACAAACTAGCTACGTGGATCGACCAGTTTGGCAGCTCGGGATGCGTGGGCTGCGGCCGCTGCATCACCTGGTGTCCCGTGGGGATTGATATTACCGAGGAGGTCTCCGCCATTCGAGGAGCAGGCCCTCCACCTAGTGATGGCGGGTCCGGAAAGGAGAGCGATGAGACAGGCGCTTGAGGGAATCATCGGCGAACACCTGTTCTTCAAAGGGCTTGAGGAGCGATACGTCAAGATTGTTGCGGGATGCGCCAAAAACGTGCGCTTTGGTGAAAGGGAGATCATTTTCCGTGAGGGCGACGCGGCGGATCAGTTTTATTTCATTCGCGAAGGGCTGGTGGCCGTCGAGCTGATGGTGCCGCAGCGAGGTTTTACAACGCTGCAAACGGTGGGCGAAGGCGACGTGCTGGGATGGTCTTGGCTGATGCCTCCTTACCGCTGGCGCTTTGGCGCCCGCACCCTGCAGCCTACCCGAGCATTGGCGTTCGATGGTAAATGCTTGAGGGGCAAGTGTGAAGAAGACCACGACTTGGGCTATGAACTGCTCAAACGATTCACCTTTGTTGTTACCGAGCGGCTGGAGGCCACGCGGCTGCAACTTTTAGACCTTTATGGCGCCCCTGCTTGAAAATTCAATCACCACAGGGCTGGGCGTTGAGCCCATGCTCCCGAAGCCTTATTGCATTCAAAGGCTGCGGCACGAGACGGATGACACCTTTACGATCGAGTTGGCCCCGGAGAATAGCGGCGAAACGTTCTCTTTTCTGCCTGGCCAGTTCAACATGCTCTACGTATTCGGAGTGGGCGAAGTACCGATTTCCATCAGCAGCGACCCGCAAGATGTCCGAACTTTCCAGCACACCACACGAATTGTCGGAGCGGTCACGCGAGGAATGGGGCATCTGAAGAAAGGAGACGTAGTGGGCGTGCGTGGCCCCTATGGAACGCCCTGGCCCGTCCAGGAAGCCGAAGGTCGGGACGTCGTCATCGTTACCGGTGGAATTGGACTTGCGCCTTTGCGCCCTGCCCTCTATCACCTGACGGCGCAGCGCGAAAAGTATCACAAGATTGTTTTGCTCTATGGCGCACGCACCCCCGAGGACATCCTCTACCGTCGCGAATTAGAGCGCTGGCGAAGCAAGTTTGATCTGGAGATTCAAGTTACCGTGGATCGTGGTACGCGTGCTTGGCGTGGCAGCGTCGGCGTAGTGACCACCATGATCGGCCGCTCGCCGTTCGATCCCTCAAATGCTGTCGCCCTAGCCTGCGGTCCCGAGGTGATGATGCGGTTTGCGGTGATGGAATTTCAAAGGCGGGGCTTGGCCTCCGAGAATATCTATCTCTCGATGGAACGCAATATGAAGTGTGCAGTTGGATTTTGTGGTCACTGTCAGTACGGCCCGGCTTTCATTTGTAAAGATGGGCCGGTATTTCGGTTCGATCGCATCGAACCGATTTTTGGCAAAGCGGAGATTTAGCATGGCTTCATCCCGCAAACCGAAACTTGCCGTCTGGAAATTCGCTTCCTGCGACGGTTGCCAGCTCAGTTTGCTCGATTGCGAGGACGAGCTTCTGGGGATTGCTGGCGCTATAGAGATTGGCAATTTTGCTGAAGCCACACGCGCGGTAGTTAAAGGACCTTACGATCTCTCCCTGGTAGAAGGCTCGATCACTACACCGCACGATGAGGAACGAATCCACAGCGTTCGCCGGGCCTCGAAGTATTTGGTAACTATCGGCGCATGTGCCACGGCCGGCGGCATCCAGGCGTTGCGCAATTTCAAGGATGTAAAAGAATTTACGTCCATCGTGTACGCTCATCCCCAGTACATCGAGACGCTCAACAAATCCACGCCGATCAGCGACCACGTCTATGTCGATTTTGAGTTGCGAGGATGCCCCATCAACAAACACCAGCTAGTGGAGGTCATATCAGCATTCCTGCACAAGCGAAAACCCAACACTCCGCCGCACAGCGTCTGCGTGGAGTGCAAACTCGCGGGTGTCGTTTGCGTGATGGTTGCCCACGGCACGCCCTGTCTCGGGCCGGTCACGCATGCCGGCTGCGGAGCCATTTGTCCCGGGTACTCTCGCGGCTGTTATGGCTGCTTCGGACCAAAAGAGACGCCGAATACCAAGTCACTGAGCCACTGGTGGAGGGGTTTGGGAGTTCCCGAGACCGACCTGGTTCGCGTCTTCCGTGGGTTCAATGCGTATGCCGATGCCTTCCGGAAAGAAAGCGAATCCCATGAAGGGTAAGACCATCAAGGTGGATATTCTGGCGCGCGTCGAGGGGGAAGGCGCGTTGACTCTGAAAATCCAAGGGCGACGCGTGACCGACGTCAAACTTGAGATTTTCGAGCCGCCGCGGTTCTTCGAAGCGTTCTTACGCGGCCGCAAATTCCATGAAGCTCCAGACATCACGGCGCGCATCTGTGGCATCTGCCCGGTCGCTTACCAAATGAGTGCGTGTCACGCAATGGAAGATGCTTTCGGCGTGAAGATCGAGGGGCCATTGCGTGAGTTGCGCCGCTTACTGTATTGCGGGGAATGGCTGGAGAGTCACGCGTTGCACGTGTACTTGCTGCATGCGCCAGATTTTCTTGGCTACGAAGACGGCATTCAAATGGCGAAGGATCATCGCGGAGACCTCGAGCGCGGGCTGTTCTTGAAGAAGACGGGCAACAAAATTGTGAGCGTGCTTGGGGGCCGGGAAATTCATCCAATTAATGTGCGAGTTGGCGGTTTTTACAAGATCCCAGGCAAAAGAGAATTTTCAGCACTCGAGGAAAATCTGAAATTGGCACGCGAGGCGGCCATAGAGACTGTGCGGTGGGTCGCTAAATTTCCTTGCCCCGCGTTCGAACGCGACTATGAGTTCATTGCGCTGCGTCATCCCGAAGAGTATCCGTTCAATGAAGGCCGCCTTGTGTCCAACCGGGGTCTGGATATCGGCATCCGCGAATACGATCAACATTTTATCGAAGAACATCTGGCCCACTCGAACGCTTTGCATTCGGTCCTCAAGGACCGTGGCGCCTATTTTGTTGGCCCGCTCGCCCGCTACAACCTGAATTTCGACAAGCTTTCACCCTTGGCAAAGGAAACGGCGCATGCCTCTGGACTGGGCCCCGTGTGCCGCAATCCCTTCCAAAGCATTGTAGTTCGCAGCGTGGAGATGGTATACGCCTGCGATGAAGCTTTGCGCATCCTCCAAGGACTTGAAATGCCCGCTGCTCCCGCCGTTGACATACAGCCCCGTGTAGGCATCGGTTACGGCTGTACGGAAGCGCCACGCGGGATTCTGTATCACCGGTACCGCATTGATGATCACGGCCTGATTCTCGACGCTAAGATTGTTCCGCCGACTTCCCAAAACCTGAAGACCATGGAGAATGACCTCTGGCAATTCGCGGACGGTAATCTGGATGCGCCGCAAGACACGTTGCAACGGCAATGTGAACAAGCAATCCGGAACTATGATCCTTGCATTTCTTGCGCGACGCATTTTATGAAGTTGAAGATAGAGCGGGAATAGCCATTCAAAAGGAATGCTTGCCGACAGGTGGGCCATGAGTTCGCCATCCAGAACCCGAATTTTGTTGATAGGCGTGGGAAACCCGCTGCGTGGTGACGACGCCGCAGGCGCGCTGGTGGCGAAACTGATTCGCGACCGTAATTGTCCCTCCTTCTGTGTAGTCGAGCAGAACGGCGAAGGAATCTCGCTGATGGAGGCCTGGGCCAGCGAGCAAAGAGTGATCGTCGTGGATGCCGTCTCCTCGGATTTCTCGCCGGGCACGATTTTTCGGTTCGAAGTCACCCAAGAACCGTTGCGAGGAGATCTCTTTCGAAACTCAACCCACGCTTTTGGATTGCCTGAAGCTGTGGAGCTTTCGCGGGCACTGGATCGTCTCCCGCACCAACTCGTCATCTATGGGATTCAAGCGAAGTCGTTCGAGATTGGTACGGCACTATCTGACGAGGTGGAAACCGCGGCCCGGGAAGTTGCTCGGCGAATTCTGAAAGAGCCAGAGCTTTTACAGGACAAGGCAAACCCCACTCTTGACAGGGACCGACGTCCTCATGGAAACGCGTGATCAACCGCCGTGACTCGGTCCCAGCGATTCTTGACGCTTTCTTCTTCCTCTTCCTTTTTGGACCATATCAAGTTTTTTCAAGACGAAATCCTTCTGACTCGTACTTAGCCTGCTAAAGAAACGGCACCAGTTTTCGCGGATGAACGGGTGCTGGAGGAGGACTGTTCTGTCCATGAGGAACCAACTAAAACCAGAACAATCTCGTTTCAACGTCTTGTGGCTAATCCCACCAACACTGGCCCTAACCACAGGTGCCAGGATGCGGGAACATACACGAGGCGCGACACCGATTAATGCTAAAATCAAACAGCGCGGGGCTATAGCTCAAACGGATAGAGCGCCGGTTTCCTAAACCGAGAATCCCGGTTCGACTCCGGGTAGCCCCACCATTCCTATGCCCATTTATACCCAAACCTGTACCCAAGCCGGCCCCAAAAAAGCCAAATAGAGCGAACTATGCCCAGAGCGGCCTTCGTAAGCTGTTGAAAACAAAAGACACCGAATTCGACGGCATTTTAGGAAACTGCTGCTCTATCCATCTGAGCTACAGCCCCGCTGACGACATTGTAATACGACTCCGCACCGGCGGAGAGAGCAGGTTCCACATGGGCGGCTCTTGCGCACGCGCACCGGAGCGTCTCCGAAGGCCACGCCGTCTTGACTCAAAAGACTAGTGCTGCGGGGTCTCGCCGGGCGGGGTGACTGGAGGCGTCGGCTTCAGCTCAGGCACTACTTTATTGATGCGCAGATCCTTGAAGATGTCGGCCCAATATTCTCTGACGAGATTGCCGGCGGCAGCCCAGCCGATGCGGATGCCAAAACGGGTGAAAGTTTTTCCGGCGGTGCGTTCGCTTTGGGGAAGATATACGTTGGCCAGACCCTCGGCCATGAGTGGGCCGAGCGTTTGCGGAACGTTGAATTTGTACCCGCCCACATCGGTGCGAATGACCACGACACGCGCGAGGGCATGCCCCACACGGCCCTTCCAGCCGCCCGTGAGCTTCACGAAGTAGCGCGGATCTTCGCGCAGCAGGGAAGAGAGCAGGTAGGTTCCGAAAAAATTGCTGGCGGCGCTGCTGACAAGCGAGGAGCCGAACCGCTTACCGTAGCCGTTCCACCCCTGGCCATAGCCGGGCAAGGAGTCGCTGGCCTGACCGATATTGGCGCCGGCCACGGAGCTGAAGATCTGCGACGGAGAAGTGCTGCGATTCAGAAAAAGCTTGAACTTTTGCGTCGGAGTCAGAGGCCCAGGAGTGAACGCAATCTCAGGAAAAACGTAGGAACGTTTTGCGATCAATCCGAGCGAGGCTGCCAACGGATTTTTAGGTTGGCTTTGGTCGGATTGCTCCTGTTTCGGTTGAGGGTTTTCGGGAAGCGCGGAAGGCGGCTGTTGCGCGAAAGCGGCGCCGCCCATGACGAGGGCCAACACAAAGCTTAAAACGGGGCGAGTGCGTTGCTGCATTGCGAGAAATGGGATCAAGCAACCCATTGGATGCGCGGACGTCCCCCGAGGGGTGTCGGAAAAAGTGCAGCGACTTGCAAATCGATGGTCCCAGGGCCCGAGCATGAAAAAGCTTTCCTACGAAGAAAAATGTAACAGCAAGGGAAGAATCCAGGAGCCGGCGTTTCTCGACGGGAAAGAAGATCATTGTGGTTGGCGTGACTATGGAGGTCGCTCGTCTTGGACATGTTTGGCACCGACGGAAAGAGAGGAGTCCGCCGTTCAGCCGCCGAGACAGCCATTCCAGCGTTCGTCGGGTCAGCGTGATATTATCGGCTCATCGGCCGCCCCATCCCTCCTGACTGGAGAGTTCTATGAACCGCACACTGCGCATCCTGGGGATCATCATCGCCGTGGTGATCGTATTACTCGTGATTGTGCCCTTTCTCATTCCGGTAAACAAATTCCGCCCAACGATCGAGCAGAAAGCTTCGCAAGCGCTGGGCCGGCAAGTGCAACTCGGAGATCTGAGTTTGTCGCTGCTAAGCGGGTCGCTGGCGGCGCAGAATCTTTCAATTGCCGATGATCCGAAGTTCAGCAGTTCGCCGTTTCTTACGGCAAAATCGCTCAAGGTAGGCGTGGAGATTCTGCCGCTTATCTTCAGCAAAACCCTGAACGTCACCGGCGTAACCATCGAGAACCCGGAAGTAACGCTGCTGCATAACCCGGCCGGCCAATGGAATTACTCGTCGCTGGGAGGACCTTCAGCGAAGACCAGCAGTCCGCAAACTCCGAGCAGCAGCACTGCTCCGGATTTTTCGGTGGTCAAGTTCACGCTGAAAGACGGGCGCATCGCGGTCGGTTCAACGGGTTCGCAAAAGCGCAGCACGTACGACCATGTAGACGCGACCGCGTCGAACGTTTCGATGACTTCGAAGTTCCCAGTGACAGTGACCGCGGACCTGCCCGCGGGAGGCAAGTTCAAGCTGGACGGCACAGCGGGCCCGATCGACCAGCAGGACACGTCGCTCACCCCGGTCAGTGCGCAGCTTACGATCAACGGGCTGAATTTGGCGTCCACGGGATTCATCGACGCCTCGGCAGGTTTGGGCGGAGTCGTGGATTTGACGGCCAACCTGGAATCGCAGAATGGCGAGGCCGAGCTTAAGGGCAACGCCAAGTTGTCGAAGGCGCTGCTCGTCGCGGGCGGGTCGCCGGCGGGCGTGCCGGTGGACGTGGATTTCGCCACGAAGTACGACCTGCGCAAGAACGCCGGCGTGCTGAGTCCTTCGACGGTAAAAATCGGAAGTGCGGCCGCGCATTTGAATGGCACGTACGAGACAGTCGGGGACGCCACGAAATTGAACATGAAGCTGAACGCGAAAGATATGCCGGCCAAGGATCTCGAGGCGTTTCTGCCCGCGCTGGGAGTGAACTTACCAAAAGGCGCTTCGTTGCAGGCAGGCACCGTCAACGCGGATCTGGATGCAGTGGGACCGACGAGCAAGCTGGTAACCACGGGCAATGTGGGATTGTTCAACGGACGATTGGCAGGATTTGATCTGGGATCGAAGTTGTCATCCGTGGCTTCGCTAGCGGGAATTAAATCCATGAAGGACATGGAAGTGGAGAAGCTGACGTCGAATGTTCGCGTGGCGCCGGAGGGAATGAAGGCGGACAATTTTGATGCGGTGATCAAGGACCTCGGAACTTTGACCGGCGCAGGCACGCTCGATTCGAAGAACAATCTGGATTTTAAAATGGTCGCCACGCTGAGCGGCGTAAGCAGCACGGCGGCGACTCCGGTTTCCAGTTTAGGTGGATTGTTGGGCAAGGCCGCTGGGGGCGGCGGGTGTAAAGGTGGTTTGGCAGTGCCGTTCCAGATTCAAGGGACGACGTCGGATCCGAAATTCATACCGGACGTGGGAGGCGCGGCGGCGAATATGTTCAAGTCGCAGCTCGGCTGTGTAGGTGGACTGGGCGCGACCAGCGCAAAGGATGCAACGAAAGCACCAACGGACATCGGGAAAGCGCTCGGTGGTTTGATCAAGAAAAAACCATAACCCCGAACTGAAGCTGTTAGAAAAGCCTACTCATAACGCAGCGCCACTATTGGATCCACACGCATAGCGCGTCGCGCTGGGATCGCACCCGCGATGAGTGCGACGACAAGAACAACGAAGAACGCGCAGATAAACGACAACAGATCACCAGGGACAACACCGAAAAGCATAGAGCGCATCAGCTGCGCGCTGCCAATCGCCAGCGGCAACCCGGCGGCAATTCCTACCGCGGTCACCAACAGGTTTTCGCGCAGAATCATCCACAGCACGCCGGATCGCTGCGCTCCGAGGGCCATGCGCACGCCGATCTCGGAGGTGCGCCGGCTGACGCGGTACGCCAGCGTGCCATATAGGCCGGTGGCAACGAGGAATGCGGCGATCAATCCAAAGAAAATAGCCAGCCGAGCAAACAGACGCGCTTGGGAGAAGGACTCATCAAACACAGCACGCTGGGTCAGGGGTTTCTGCATGGGAAGATTGGGATCGAGGTCGTGGAGGATGGCGCGAACACCGGGCAGGAGCGCATCGGGATCTCCGCTGGTGCGCAACTCGACTTGCATGTTGGGTATCACGGCGCCTTGCGCGAAGGGAAAGTAGAGCGTGGGCTTCGGTTTTTCGTCGACACGCTTGTATTTGCTGTCGCCGATGACGCCGACGATGATGGAGCTGTTTCCTGGTTCGTTTTTGCCTTGCGCCTTCTCGAGGGCAATATCGCCGACCGAATGGCCCAGTGCATCTCCCTTGGGGAAAAAGCGTTTTGCGAAGGTTTCGTTGACGAGAACCACTTTGGGCGCGAGCCGCGTGTCGGCGTCCGTAACGTCGCGGCCACGGAGAATCGGGATGCCGAGCGTGTGACAGAAGTCGGGGCCGACGTGGTTCGCGCTCATGATTTCGGAGAAAGGCGCTTGGGGCATCGCGCCGTCGATGGCCCAAACGCTCTGCCAACCCCAGCCGGCACCTAGGCGATGCGAGACGAGTGTAGCGGACTCCACGCCGGGAGCTACACGCAAGCGGGCCAGCAGATTTTGATAGAAGTGCTCCTTTTCCTGGTCGCTGTGCACGGAGAAAGCATCCGTGCCGAACACGAGAAGCCCGTCGACGCGAAGGCCCAAGGGTAAAGTCTGATAGTTGCGGAGAGAATGCACCAGCAATCCCGAGCCAACCAGCAAGATAAGGCATATGGCCATCTGCGACGCGACGACAACTTTTCCAGACCGAGAGCTCCTCCGATCGCGATAGGCGGTGGCGTTTGAGGTTTTGAGTGTAACTCCGACGGGTGCGCTGACAGCCTTGCGAAACGGGGCCAGCGCAAAGACAATCGCGCAGCCGATGGAGATTGCCAAAGTGAAGAGCAAAACGCGCGAATCAAGCACGAACGGAATTTCCACGCCGGACCAGGCGGCGAGTGCCTGACTGCCGGAAATCGCAAACATCCAACCCAAGGCCGCCCCGCCGGCGACCAGGAGGAAGCTCTCCGTCAACGCCTGCCGCAAAAGACGGCCGCGGCCAGCGCCAAGAGCAATGCGCACCGAAAATTCGCGGGCGCGAGTAGCATTGCGAGCGACGAGGAGCATCGACACGTTGGCGCACGCAATTGCCAGAACGAGTCCGACCATGGCCAGGAGAATCTGGATCGGCTTTTGATAGTCGTTGCGCATACCTTGAATTCCCTGCGTGGAACTAAAGGCCAAAATGCTTTTCTTCGCCTTTGGATCGGGAGTGCCGAGGCCGCTGAGCGCGGCGCTTTGAAAGACAGGTTCTAACTTCGCCAGTGCCTGTGATTCCGTGACACCTGGAACGAGACGGCCGATTGCCTGAATGCACCACCACTTCGGAGTGCCATAGAACGTCTTCTGCCCTTCCTCGCCCCATGCATTGAGCTCGGAGCGATTCTGCAGCGGAATCCAGAAATCGGTGGAAGAGGCCGGCTCGACGCCATAGAAACCCTGAGCGGTTACGCCGATCACCGTGAATGGAACGCCTTTCACGTAAATGGTCTGGCCGATGGCAGAGGGACTGCGGCCGAAGCGCGTGGTCCAGTAGGAATAGCTGAGAACGGCGATGCTGGCGTGCGCGGTCTCGTCTCCGATAGTGAACCCGCGGCCACGCGTAAAGGAAACGCCGAGCCCGGAAAAAAAGTTGCCGCTGACCATCTCGCCTTCTGCTTCTTCGGGATCCTCGCCGATGCGTACGGCCACTTTGTCGACGGCTAAAGGCACATAGGCCATCAAGTCAGAAAAAACGGCATGCTCTTTGCGCAGCGCTTCAAACACCGGATAGGAGAAGGACTTGTCGTCATCGCCGGTGGTGCTCACGCCTTCGCGCGGCCCATTGGGGAGGCTCAGGAACACGAGTTGCTGAGGGTTGGGTAAAGGCAGGTAACGAAGCAGAACGGTGTTCATGACGCTGAAAACCGCGGTGTTCCCACCGATTCCCAGAGCCAGCGTGAGGACGACAACCAGCGCAAAGCCCGGATTTTTGCCCAGCATCCGCAGGGCGTAGCGGCCGTCCTGCAGCATGGTCTCGAGGAAGGGAAGGCTACGGCGTTCGCGGTAGTTTTGTTTCGTTTGTTCTACACCGCCGAGTCTCATATACGCCTCTCGCTGCGCGCCTTCCAGAGGCATGCCGCGCCGAAGGTTTTCCTCCACGTGCAGACGAAGATGGCTTTGCAACTCTGCGTCGAAGTCTGTGTCGTGCGCGTTGCGCTGGAGAAATCCAGCGAACCTCCGAAGCCAAGCGCGAAGCGAATTCATGAGAGCAACTCCAAGCCGGCGCTCCTGTGCAGAAGATAGGGAGCATGCTCACTCATAACGCAGTGCCGCCATCGGGTCGATACGCATAGCGCGCCGCGCCGGCAGAAAACTTGCGAGAAAAAGAATTGTAAGCAGAAGCAGACACGCCACCAGCATGGACAGCGGGTCGTAGATTTTCACGCCGTAAAGCATGCCGGTGTGCTCGTGGGGGACAAGATAAAGCGCACTGCCGAGGATGCGTCCGAGAGCTAACGATGCTGCGACGCCGCTGAATAGACCGACGGCGCCGGTAAGGAAAGTTCGACTGAGTGCGTGACGCAATATGTGAGTCGGCGTGGCGCCGAGTACGAGGCGAATGCCGAATTCTTGCGTGCGCTGCTGCACGAAGTAGGCAACGGTGCCGAAGATGCCGACCGCGACGAGGGCGAGGGCGACTGCGGCGAGGCAGCCCACCAGAAAGACATTGTAACGCGCGCCACGAACGGAATCAGCGATGCGATCATCCATGGTCTTGACGTCAAAAATCGGCTGATCCTTATCGAGGGAATAGGCGGCGTCACGAATGGCTCCGAGCAGGGCGCCTCGCGGCACGTCCGCGGAAACCACAAAAGCCGCTTCGCGCTCAGTATGCTGCGCAAAAGGAACGTAGATCATGTCAAAGGGGACTTCGTTCGGGCCGAATTCTTGCGTATTCTCCGTGACGCCTACGATTTGTGCTGGCATGTCCGGCGGTTCCAGATCGCGTCGGTCATCTCCAGGCGGAAATTCCAGAACTTTTCCCAATGGATCCTCGGAGCCGAAGAGCGTGTGGGCGGCGTTGCGGTTGAGGAGGATCACCCGTTGCGCAGCGGCGGCATCGTGCGCGTCGAACTTGCGGCCGACGAGTACGTGGATGTGAAGCACGTCGACGAAGCTAGATTCCACGCCATAAAGCACTACGCCGGTTCCGTGCTCGTGCTGTGGCGGACGACCAGCTACGTTGACCGAAGTGGTGATCGAGGCACCTTCCAGCGGGATACTCGTACCGAAAGTGACGGCGCGGACCCCAGGGAGCGAGCCGAGACGATCGCGCAGCGAGTCGAAGTAACGCTGCTGTTGGTCCGGCTTGGCGTAATTTTCTCCACGCAGCATGACTCGGAACGTAAGCGCTCCCGGCGCGTCAAAGCCGCGCGGGGCCTGCTGTTCACGAAGGAACGAGGAAAGAAAAAGTCCGGCCCCAAAGAGCAAAATCAAGGCGAGCGTAACTTCCACGGCCAGGAGAATGCCCCGGGTGCGCTGCTGCCTGCGCCCGGCCGAAAGACCGCTCGCGCCTTTACGCAGCGTTTCATTCACGTCCACGCGCGATGAGAAGAGCGAAGGCATGATGCCCATCAAGAGAGCGGAGGTGATCGAAGTGCCCGCAACGAAGAGCAGTACGCGAATGTCGAGGTAGGAGTCTGTGGAACGGGGCAGGGTATCCTCGTTCCAGAACTTAGCCAGAACGCTCGCTCCCCAAACGCCGAGGATCGTGCCCACTGCTCCTCCGGCGAGCGACAAGAGCAAGCTTTCCGTCAATGATTGCCAGATTAAAGCGCTGCGGCTTGCGCCCAGCGTGGCGCGCAAAGCGAACTCGCGCTGGCGAGTGAGACCGCGCGCGAGAAGCAGGCCCGCATTGTTTACGCACGCGATGAGCAGGACCAGCAGGATGGCACCGGCAAAAAAATAAAGTGGGCGAGCAGCGAAGCGGGTCCAGGTTTCGCGAAGATTGGTGACCACCGCCAGGTCCTCGCGCTGCGAGGCCTCGTCTTGCAGTGGGCGCTGCAGAATTCCGTCTAACTCCGTCTGAGCTTGTTCCGCCGTTGCACCTGGAGCCAAACGGCCGAGCATATATATGCCTCGACCTATCTTTGCAGCAGGATCGATCGCCAGCGGGACGTAAATGGCGGGATCCGGGAGAAATTCGAAATGCAGGTTCTGCGGCGCAATTCCCACGACGGTGTACGGCTGGCCATCGATGGTGATGGCCTTGCCGATTGCATCGGCGGCCGACGCAAACTGGTTCTGCCACAACTCATGGCTGAGGATCGCTACGTGATCGGCACCAGGCGTTTCTTCTTGAGGCGAAAAATTGCGGCCGTGCCCAGGCGTAACTCCAAGCGTATCGAACAAGGAGGCCGTCAGCATCATCACCAGGACTTGTTCTGCTCGTCCGCCGGCCGCCAGATTGCGCTGTGATGGGTAGTTGTACGCGCCCAAGTTCGCGAATGAATGGCTCTGGCGCATCCATGCCAGGCAGACGGAGTTGGTAATCATGTCCCACTGCTTCGGGTTTTTGCGTTGCACCGTGTGGACATCGACCAGACGCTCGGAATCAGGGAAGGGGAGGGGCCGCCAGAGCTGTGATTCCATCACGCTGAAGATCGCCGTGTTTGCGCCGATACCCAACGCGAGCGTGAAAATCACGACGAACGTAAAGCCGGGGTTTTTGCGGAGCGTGCGCAGACCAAAGCGGAGATCGCGAAAGACATTCTCCAGGAAAGGCAGGCCGCGCCGCTCGCGATAGCTTTCTTTGGTTTGCTCCACGCCGCCAAGCTTCATCAGCGCCTCTCGACGCGCCTGTTCTGGCGTCATGCCCTTTCGCAGGTTATCTTCCATATGCATCCGCAGATGCATCGCGATTTCATCGTCGAGTTCTTCTTCGCCTCTTCGGCTTCGGAAGTAGCTCGACAAACGCGCCAGTTGTGCTCGCAGATTCTTCATTTGGTTGCCACCTCAACCAACGGAGTGCACGAACTCGACTACTCGTGCCTTAACGCAATCACCGGATCCACGTGCATGGCCCGCCGTGCCGGCAAATAAGACGCGGCCAACGCCACGATCAGCACAAGAAAAGCCACCGCCACATACGTCTTGGGATCGAACGACTGGACACCGTAGAGCTCGCTCACCATGAGGCGAGTCAGCAGCAACGCCCCGCCTAGCCCGATCATGACACCGCTTAGCGCCAGCCGCGTGCTTTCACCCACCACCAGCAGCAGAACTTCCCGCCGCTTCGCGCCCATCGCCATGCGAATACCGATTTCACGCGTGCGTTGCGCCACCGAATAGGAAATGACGCCATAGATGCCGACGGCGCCGAGCGCCAACGCCAGCGCCGCAAATAATGAGAAGAGCGAGGCCGTTGCTTTCGGTCCAGCCACCGCTTCCTCGACCCAGCCCCGCAGCATTTGCACTTGGCTCACCGGCACATCGGAGTTCAATTGCGCCACCACACTTTGCAGCGCATCTCCGAGCTGCGACTGCTGCTGTGAGGTGCGCAACAGCAACGTCATTTCCGCCGGAGCTGATTCCGGGCCACGACCGCGAATGGCGTGCGGGCCGTATGGCGTATAAACCTCGCCGTCCAGCCAATCGGTCAAATCGCGCTTCATGCTGAACTCTTTCACATCGCCGACGACGCCGACCACCTGCCACCAAGTATTCAGCCAGCGCGGTTTTACGTGTTGTCCGACAGCGTCTTTACCAGGCCAGAGACGCTCCGCGGTAGATTGGCTGACCAGCAGGACGCGTTCGGCGTTGGGCGCGGCGTCGGATTCGTTTAATGTGCGCCCTTGCAGCAGCGGAATGTTCATGAGCTGCAGATAGTCCGGCGTGACGACGCGCTCCATCAACATCGGGACATGCGCTCCGGGAGCGATGGTAAAGCCCTGTATGTCCGACGGAATCGTTTCCCAGTCTCCGCTGAGCGGCAACCCGTTGACGGCTGCCGCGTCTTTCACATCGGGAAGGGCCCGCACGCGGTCCAATAGCTCACTATAGAATCCCTGGCACCGTCCTTGGACTTCGCAAAACGACTGATCTGGCGTGATGCGCGCGGTCAGAATATTTTCTGGACGGAAGCCCGGGCTGGTGTTCGACAGGTTCCAGAGACTCTTCACCAGCAGGCCCGCGCCGATGACGAGCACTGCAGCCACTGCTACCTCGCCGACAATCAGGCTGCTGCTCAACTTGTGGCCACCGGTCGCTCCCCGCTCGCCACCAGTCTTGAGAGCTTTGGTCAAATCCACCTTCGAAGCGCCCATAGATGGCATGACGCCGAAGAGCAAGCCCGTAAGGATGGTCAGCACCGCAGTGAACAACAACACGCGGGCGTCGATGGCGACATCGGCGATCCGAGGCGTGTCGGCGGGCAAAGCGGATTTCAGCACAGAAAGCCCATACGTCGCCCCAGCGAGCCCTAACGCTGCTCCCAACACGGCCATTAGAACGCTTTCGGTCATGAGTTGACGCAGGATGCGCCAGCGACCGGCTCCCAACGCTGTGCGGACAGCAATCTCCCGCTGGCGCGTAGCCGCGCGCGCCAGCAACAAATTGGCGACGTTTGCGCAGGCGATGAGCAGTAACAAACCGACAGCCGCGAGCAGAATTACGAATTTCGTGCGCACATCGCCGACCATCAATTCCTGCATTGGTTGCAAGCTCGTTTTAATCCAGCTGTCGGCGGGCATGCGCCAGGCGAAAGCGGCAAGGATCTGAGGCCGCAGCGCTGCCAAGTCGTTGCGCGCTTGCGCCAATGTTGCACCGGGCCGCAGCCGCGCTAGCAAAGGCATGTAGCTGTTGCCCCAATAGTCGCCCGAAACACGCGGATCGAGATGCAGCGGTACCCAAAGCTGGGTCTGTGGGCTGGGGAAGCGGAAACTCGCGGGCATGACTCCAACGACTTGGCGACTGATGCCCTCCAGCGTGATCGCTTTGCCAATGATGTAGGGATCTGCCCCAAATCGGCGCTGCCACAGTGTGTAGCTAAGGATAACGACGGCGTCTTTTCCCGGCTGATCCTCGCCATCTTGGAACACCCGGCCCATTTCCGGGCGCACACCCAACACGTGAAACCAGTTTCCGGACACTTCCGTTCCCAGCAGCCGCACCGGAACCTCCACACCGGTCAGGTTGAATTCCGTCCCGTCCGTGTTCGCGACAATGTCCATGGTTTGGCTGCGGTCGCGCATCACCACGAAAGGCCCTTTCGGGTAATAGGCCGTCATTCCTACGAGTCGATCGGGATTCGCGAAGGGCAAAGGTCGCAATACTATTCCATTGACCAGGCTGAAGATGGCGCTGTTGGCGCCAATTCCGAGCGCGAGTGTTAATACCGCGACTAACGCGAAGCCCGGGTTCTTGCGCAACGTCCGCAGCGCATAACGCACGTCTTGTGCCAGAGTTTCGAGCACCGGAAGACTGCGTCGCTCGCGATAGCTTTCTTTGGTTTGCTCCACTCCGCCCAATTTCATAAGCGCCTCCCGTCGCGCGCGTTCTGGAGACATTCCCGCGCGCAGATTGTCTTCGAGATGCATTTGCAGATGGTTTTCAATTTCCGCGGAAAACTCGCGTTCGTGGCGATGCCTGCTAAAAACGATCGAAGCTAAACGAGAGAACCATGCTCGCAACCAATGCATGAAACCTCCGAGCGCTGCGAACTGTGAGCGCAGGCCGTCTGACGCCCCGTGCCTTCTGCTTATGACCGCTCTTCACCCGGCGCCAGGAAGCGCGCGAGAATCTCACTCATTTGCGCCCATTCCCGTTCTTCTTTGGCGACCTGCTTCGTGCCCGCCCGCGTCAACTCATAGAACTTCGCTTTTCGGTTGTTGTCGGACACGCCCCACTCCGACGCGATGTAGCCTTCCTGCTCGAGCTTGAGCAGTGCCGGATAGAGCGTTCCGTAGTTCACTAGCAATTGGTCTCCGCTGACCTGCTCGATGCGCCGCGCGATACCGTAGCCGTGCATCGCTCCCATGGCTTGTAGCGTCTTAAGCACCATCAACGCCAGCGTGCCTTGCCACACATCCGCTTTGTCGCCCATTCGTTTTTCCTCGCAGTACCTATGGGAAACCCATACCGAGGTTGCCATAAGTCCTATGGGAAGGCAATAGAAGAGACGGCCAGATTCTGAGAATGTTTCATGGGCTCCCGGTGTTTTTCTCGAGCGAGGCCGCGGAGGATTGGCGCCAAGCCTCCTGGTCGTTGGCTCCTTTCGCGGAGAGCTAACTCCCACTCGCCTTGACTCTTCCGCAACTTGTGACTAGCCTCGTGCGTCTACGTTTTCGACGGTTCGGGGAATTGTGACCACTTCCCAAAAAGGAGCTTGCATGCGTTCTGTCCTCACGCACCGCTACTCGTTTGCTCTGTTGCTGGCGGCAACTTTCGCCGCTTTTCTTGTTTCGCCCACGCGCCTTGCCGCGCAGGGCGGCGAGCCGCAATATTTCGCGATTCGCGGCGCCAAAGTGGTGCCCGTTTCCGGCCCGCCGGTGGAGAACACCACCATCGTCATTGCGCATGGCGTGATTACCGCGATCGGCAAGGACGTGCCGATTCCAGCCGACGCGTGGATTATCGAAGGCAAAGACTTGACGGTTTACCCTGGGCTCTTCGATGCGTTCACGGACGTAGGGATTCCCTCTGCGGAGCCAACCCCAGCTGCTGGCGGTCCGGGCGGGCGTCGCATGCCACCTCCCGCGGGTACGGAGGTTTCCCATGGCCCCGAAGATCGTCCGGCGACGGCTCCCTGGCGCAGCGCAGCGGATGAGGTCAGTCTCAGCGACAAACGCATCGAATCCTGGCGCAATGCCGGGTTTACCACCGTAGTTTCTTCGCCGAAGGGCGGCATGTTTCCCGGACAAGCTTCGGTGCTCGATTTAGGCGGTGATCGCGCCAGCGAAATGGTCGTCAAGACTCCGGTCGCGATTCCAGTTTCTTTCCAGGCTCCGGGAGGCTTCGGCAACTTCCCAGGCTCGCTGATGGGCGCGCTCTCGTATGTGCACCAGGTTTGGATCGACACGGACTGGAGTACGCACGCGCAGGCGAGTTACGACGCGAATCCGAAAGGCGTGCCGCGTCCGCCTTACGACCACACCGAAGCGGTGCTGGCCGAAGCGCTGGAAGACGGCGCGGTCGTGCTGATCCCGGCAAACAATACTGTGCAACTGCGACGTGCCCTCGAACAGCCGGATCGCTGGAACGAGCACGGGGATATTCAAGGCGTGATCTACGGCGGCCAGATGGCCTATGCGATGGCCGATGAAATCGCGGCCAGCAAAATTCCTGTCGTGGTCAATCTGAAATGGCCCGAAGCCGAGAAAGACACGGACCCGGACGAAAAGCCTTCGTTGCGCACATTGCGTTTCCGCGATCAGGCACCGTCTTCGCCTGGCGCTCTGGCCAAAGCCGGTGTGAAGTTTGCTTTTTACGACGGCGGAATCACGGCTCCGAAAGACATGCTGAAGGCGGTGAAGAAGTCGATTGATGCCGGTCTCGCGCCAGACGCCGCGTTGCGTGCGCTGACGCTTTCTCCAGCGGAGATCTTCGGCGTTTCTGACCGCTTGGGCTCGATCGAAACCGGGAAAATCGCGAATCTGGTTGTGACGGACGGCGACCTGTTCGACGAGAAGACAAAAATCAAAATGGTCTTCGTCGATGGCAGACACTTCGAAGCGCACGAACCCGAAAAGCCCAAAGATCCGCCCAAAGGCAATATGAGCGGCACCTGGAAGCTGTCCTACACCACGCCGGATGGTGCGGAAGAATCCACCGCGGAACTGGACATGGCCAGCGATGGCACGCTCACGGGCACGACTTCCAGCAAGCGTGGTACCGCATCCTTGATCAGCGGCTACTTGAGCGGTGACAAATTCAGCTACACCATCAATATTCCTATCGAAGGAAATCCCACCGATGTCGTGTTCTCCGGCACGTTTGACGGAACCTCTTTGAAAGGAACGATCAGCGTGATGAGTTACACGATTGACTTCACCGGCGTGAAAGCCGGTTCCGGTCCTTCCGGTGCTTCGGTCGCGTCTGTTGCGGGAGGTGTGCAGTGAGATCCGGATCTAACGCGCGAAGCCGTTTGCTAGTTGTCGCACTTTGCGTCGCGGCCTTCGCCTTCTGGGAAGTGCCTCCGAGCCCGGCCGCAAATGTTCCCGACGCCCCGGCAGTTCTGTTGATTCAGAACGCCACGATTCTCACTGTGTCGCATGGCACGATCGAACACGGCTCCGTCCTGATCAAGAACGGCAAGATCGCGGAAGTCGGCGCCAACGTCAAAGCTCCGAAAGATGCGCAGGTGATCGACGCGAACGGACAGTTCGTCATTCCCGGCATCATCGATTGCCACTCACACATCGCGGTGGACGGCAGCGTCAACGAAGGCAGCGTCTCGGTATCTTCCATGGTGAACATCGCTGATGTTTTGAATCCGGACGACATAGATATCTACCGCGACCTTGCTGGCGGTGTGACCACCGCCAATGTCTTGCACGGCTCGGCCAACGCGATCGGCGGGCAGACCGTGGTCATTAAGCTGCGCTGGGGCCAACCCGCATCGAAGCTGCCGTTCGAAGGGGCAGTGCCGGGAATCAAGTTCGCTCTTGGCGAAAATCCCAAGCGTTCGAACTTCAGCATTCCCGGTGTGCAGCCCCGTTACCCAACGACGCGGATGGGCGTTGAGGAAACTATTCGCACGGCTTTTGCCGAGGCGCGCGACTACAAAAAAGCCTGGGATGATTACGATAAGCGTGCCGCCGCTGGCGAAAAGAATTTGGTTCCGCCGCGCCGCAATTTGAAACTCGATCCACTAGTCGAAGTTTTGGAAGGGAAGCGTTACGTTCACGCGCACTGCTACCGGGAAGACGAAATCCTGATGCTGTTGCGCGTGGCTAAAGAGTTTGGCTTCAAGGTCCGTACCCTGCAGCACGTGCTCGAAGGCTACAAAGTTGCCGACGAGATCGCCGCTGCGGGCACCGGCGCTTCCACGTTTTCCGATTGGTGGGCCTACAAAGTGGAAGCGTACGACGCCATTCCGTACAACGCCGCGATCATGACGCGCCGCGGCGTCATCGTCTCGATCAACTCAGACGACGCCGAGGAAGCCACCCACTTGAACCAGGAAGCCGCCAAAACGATTCATTACGGCGGACTCTCGCACGACGAAGCGCTCAAGCTAGTCACCATCAATCCCGCCATGCAGCTGGGTATCGACAACCGCGTCGGCTCGATCGACGTGGGCAAGGACGCGGACCTGGTCATCTACGATCACGATCCGCTCAGCGCCTACGCGCAGGTGCAAAAGACGTTGATCGATGGCCGCGTGTACTTCGACCGCCAGCGCGATATCGCCGACCGTGCCGCCAACGAAAAAAAAAAGAAAGCCTTAATGGACAAGGAAAAGAAGGCGTCTGAAAAAGAGAAAAAGCCGGGCGACCACAAACCCGGCGAAAAGAAGCCTGACGAGAAGAAACCCGACGCCAAGCCGGACGACAAGAGCAAGCCGCCGCAAGATGAAGCCGTTTCCGGAGGTGTCCTGTGAGCCGCTCTATGCGCAGTTTGCCGGCGCGATACATCGTGTCCGGCGTTCGAACTGCCGCCATCACTCTTGCCTTCGCGCTTGGTCTTCTCACGTCCGGTACTCCCGCGCAGACCATCACGCACATGACGCCCGGCACCTTCGCGATCACGCACGGCAAGGTGTTCCCGGTCTCCGGTAGCCCGATCGAGGATGGCACGGTCATCATTCGCGACGGGAAGATCGCCGCTGTCGGCGCCAATGTTGCGGTTCCTGCCGGCGCAACGGTGATCGATGCTAAAGGCTTGCAGGTTTATCCCGGCCTGTTCGATCCGATCACGCAGATGGGGCTGAGCGAAATCTCCGCCGTTAGCGCCACCGTAGATACGACCGAAACCGGTCAGTACAATCCGGACGTCGTGGCTGCCACCGCTATTTCGCCTTCCAGCGAACACATCCCCGTCACGCGCGCTTCCGGAATTACCGAAGTACTCGCCGTGCCGGCCAGTGGAGGATTCGATTCCGGCGGCGCCCGCGGCACCATCGGCGGACAGGCTTCAGCGATTTACACAGCCGGTTGGACCATCAACGACATGCTCATCAACAAGAGCGTGGCCATGGTCATCAACTGGCCCAGCATGGAAACGCGTTCCTTCGATTTCTCGACGTTCTCGATTCGCAACCGTCCGTTCAACGAAGCGAAGCAGGAGTACGAACGGCAGGTGAACGAGCTGAGCGACTACCTGGAAGCGGCGCGCCACTACGCGCAAGCTATGGGCCATGGTGGTCCGTCCGACTACAACCGCGATCTGAAGCTCGAAGCGCTCGCGCCGGTTGTTCGCGGCCAGCTTCCGGTGCTGGTGTTCGCCGATCGCGAACGTGACATCCGCAACGCTATCGAATTCTGCGACAAGCAAAAACTCAAAATGATTCTCGCCGGTGGTGAGCAAGCGTACAAAGTGAAAGACTTGCTGCGTTCGAAGAGCGTGCCGGTGATTCTGCGTCCGACGCTTTCGCTGCCGGGCGAAGAAGACGACCCCTACGATGTTCTCCTCGCGCAGCCGGCGCAGTTAGCTCAAGCCGGCATCAAATTCGCCTTCGGCAGCTTTGACAACTCCTTTGCGCGCCGCCTCGGCCAGCAAGCTGCCAACGCGGTTGCCTACGGCTTGCCGCAGGATGAAGCGCTGAAAGCCGTGACCCTCTATCCGGCGGAGATTTTTGGCGTTGCCGACCAACTCGGCACGCTGGAAACTGGCAAAACTGCGAACGTGATCGTCACGAATGGCGACCCGCTGGATGTGACCACCGACGTAAAATACATTTTTATTCGGGGCGAGCGCACGTCCCTGGACAATAAGCACCTGCATCTCTACGAAAAGTACATGAACCGGCCGAAAGCGGCGGCTTCGAAGTAGCGCAGCATTCTCGATTCGGCGAAGAGTGCAAAGCTGACTAGCCTAGCTTTCCCGGTAACGCATTGCCGCCAGCTCCGTCTGAAAAAGGTATATATTCGCGTCCGTCGCGACGGAGGGGAGTTATGTCCACGCTGCTGCACGATATTCGCTTTGCGTTGCGCGTACTCGCCAAGAGCCCCGGGTTCTCCCTGATAGCTGTCTTGACGCTCGCTCTCGGTATCGGCGCCAACACGGCTATCTTCTCCGTCGTGAACGGTGTGCTTCTGCGGCCTCTTCCATTCCGCGATCCCTCGCGCCTCGTGCTTATCGCCGAAAAAAGCCCGTTTCCCGTGATTAGTACTTCCTTTGAGAACTTCTCTGACTGGCGCGACCAATCCGCCTCTTTCGAACGCATGCAGGCTGTTCGTTCCGCGGCTACTACGCTCACGGGGGCGGGCGACCCAGAACGACTCAACGTGCAAATGGCCACCGTCGGCCTGTTCGAAATGCTGGGCATCAACGCGCAGGTCGGCCGTACTTTTCTTACTGAGGAAGATCGTGCGGGTGGGACCCCCGTCGTCCTTCTGAGCTACGGGCTCTGGCAGCGCCGGTTTGGCGGTTCGCGAGAGATCCTCGGCAAGCCTATCAACCTCGACACTCGCCCCTACACCGTGGTCGGTGTTCTCCCCGCGGGCTTCCAGATTCTGCAGCCCGCGGATGTCTGGGTGCCCTTCGCTCCGTGGGCGGCAACTCTTCCTGACGATCGCAACTGGCATCCTGGCATCATCGCGCTGGGCCGGCTCAAGCCAGGAGTCACGCAAGAGCGAGCCAACACCGAAATAATCGGCATTACCAAACGCCTTGAGCAGCAATACCCCGACTACAACACCGGTACCACTGCCAGCGTGATTGGCCTGCAGGATCAAATCGTCCAGAATTCGCGCCCGGCGCTGTTGCTGCTTCTCGGCGCTGTTAGCTTTGTTCTGCTGATTGCCTGCGTGAATGTTGCCAATCTGTTGCTGGCTCGTGCCGCCGCTCGTGGCCGCGAAGTAGCAATTCGCACGGCGATGGGCGCAGGCCGTAGCCGCGTCGTTCGCCAGTTGCTGACCGAAAGCGTGCTGCTCTCCGTGCTGGGTGGTGGTCTTGGTGTGCTGCTCGCCTGGGCCTCGTTAGGTCCACTTCTGAAGCTGGCCGCAGGCAGTGTCCCGCAAGGCGTCAAAATTGGTCTTGATCCGTGGGTGCTCTTCTTTACGGCGGCGGTTTCGCTCATCACTGGTCTTCTTTTCGGCATCGTACCGGCCTTGCGCACGGCTAGGCTCGATCTGCGGGAGACTCTCAATGAGGGCACCCGGGGCTCAACCGCCGGACCGCACCAGCACCGCGTACGCGGCGCGCTCGTGGCCATCGAGGTGGCTCTCGCGATGCTGCTCCTCATCGGTTCTGGTCTGCTCCTGCGCAGCTTTGTGCGCATGCAGGAGGTTCCGCCGGGCTTTCAACCGGACCATCTGCTCGTTGCGGATTTGCCTGTTTCGCCCACGGCCTATGCGAAACCCGAACAGCGCTTCGAATTCTTCGATCGCCTCGTGGAAAGCGCTAAGACTCTTCCCGGGGTGCGCTCGGCAGCCGCAGCTTCTTTTCTTCCGGTGAGCGGTGGCGGTTCGATCATTCATTTCAACATAACCGGCCGCCCGCCCAAATCTCCCAAAGAATTCATCGCAGCCGGTTATCGCACCATCACCCCGAATTACCTGGAAACATTGGGCGTTCCTTTGCTACAAGGGCGCCTGTTCACTTCCGCGGATAATGAGCGCGCGCCCGCCGTCGTGATCATCAACGCCAGCATGGCCCGCGTTTTCTTTCCCAACGAGAATCCGCTTGGCAAGCACCTCCAGCTTGGCGCGCTTCCCGACCAGCAGATACCGATGATGGAAATCGTTGGCGTGGTGGGCGATGTACGCCCCGGCCTCGGTCTCGATCCGCAGTCGGAGATGTATTTGCCCTATCGGCAGGCCGATGTAGTGCTTCCGGTCTTCCAACTCTCCGTGGTTTTGCGCACGGCGGGCGACCCGCTTACGGAAACTTCCGCTCTTCGCGCTGCGCTTTCGCAGATTGACCCGAATCAGCCTCTGGTTCGCGTTCGAACGATGGAAGAGAACATGGCCGGCACGGTGGCACAGCCGCGCTTCCGCGCGTGGCTGATCGGCATTTTCGCAGCGTTGGCGCTGGTCTTGGCTGCGGTTGGCGTCTACGGCGTGATGTCCTACACCGTGACGCAGCGGACCATCGAAATTGGCGTCCGCGTGAGCATGGGCGCCCAGCCGCGAGACGTGTTTCGCATCATTGTCGGTGAAGGCTTGCGGCTGGCGCTAGTTGGCGTTGGCGTCGGCCTGCTTGCTTCGCTGGCGCTGACCCGGCTCATCCGCAGCTTCCTCTATGACACCAGCGCCTACGATCCCGCCACGTTTATCGGTGTCTCGGTTCTGCTCACTGTGATCGCTGCGGCCGCGTCTTTCTTTCCCGCCCGTCGTGCGACTCAGGTCGACCCGTTGGTCGCGCTGCGTTACGAATAGGCGAAGCGACTACGCCTGCTCCTGGCGCTCGCAGGTGATGGTTAAGCTCTCAATCGCCACTTCGTTTCCCATGGCATTTAACGTCGGCCCTTCCCATTTGCTGGGCCACGCTTCGTAAAAGTTCCATCGGACTTGCTCGTTTCCGGCATCGTCCAGCAAAATCACTGCGCCGTTCGTGCGCTGGAGCTGTCCCTGAATCGCCGCCAGATGCCAGTTATACAGATCCTTAGAACTCGTCACGCCCCACTTCAGCACAATGTCTGGGTACGACACTGTCCCCGGCAATTTCCGCACCGCCACGGGGTCCGAACCGTCGCGATATTCAATGACGTCAATCCGCGATCCTAACCCGCTGCATTCCCGAAAGGCCGCTTGCTGGAATCCCTGAATTTCCACGCGAAAGCGGAAGTTTTTGTAGGGATCAATCCTGGTCGGCCCTGGCATCGCTCCTCCTTTCACCCTGCTCCAATTCGTACCGTTCGAGAATAGCCCAGCCAGCCCGTTAATTGTTCGGCCTCGGAGACCGTCTTTCCTATGTCAAACTGTTTTGCCCCACCGCAACATTTGACGTCGATCGGCGTTTATAAGGGCAGGCTCTATGCGACTCTCTCTCCGTTGGATTTGCCTCACCGCATGCGTCGTTTTTATTGGCGCCCCTCTGCGCGCGCAGGACGCCCACAAACTTGTCGACCAGTACGTGAAAGCTGCTGGCGGCAGCAAAGCCCTGTCCAAAATCCAGACCGAAACTCTGGAAGGCACGTTCACCAATCCGGCAGACGGCAAACCCTCGACGTATACTTTCAGCCTCAAACTTCCCAACCGTTACTACACCGAATTTGTTCTGGGCGACAAAAACCTGATCGAAGCCTACAACGGCAAGTCCGCTTGGCATCAGACACCTTCGGGTGATCTTGCCACTCTGCTCGGCCAGCAGGGCCAGCAACTCGAAGCCGCCTCGCTCTACTACAATTCCCGTCTTCTCAATCTCAAAAAAAACAAGCTGGCCCTCGCTTTCATCGGCCACGCTCAAGTTCACGGCAAGGATGCGCTGCAGATCGAGGTCACTACGCCCAGCAACGTCCATCGCGAGGTTTTCTTCGATCCCGAGACGCATCTCATCGTCAAAGAGTCCGGATCGGTCGCGGACGTTCCCGAAGAAATTCTGTACGACGACTACCGCGAGGTGGATGGCGTCAAGCTCCCGTACAAAATCGAGCTCCATCGCGGCGCGGAGAGCTATTCCATTACCGTCACACGCGCTGCGATCAATGGCACCCTCGGCGAACGCACGTTCGATTTTCCCAAAAAATCGCAAGTCCAGCTCCCCGATCTGAAAGCTCTTTTCAAGGAAATCGACGACAATCAAAAAGCCATCGACAAGATTAAAGAAAACTACGCCGGCACGCGCGCTGAGGAAACCACGGAGTTCGAGAAAGACGGTAGAGTCAAAAAAGTCGAGAACAATGAATACACCTTCTTTTATCTGAATGGCGATGAAGTTTCTACGCTCGTCAAGAAAGACGGCAAGCCGCTCGGCGACGCGGAGCAAAAGAAGGAAAACGAAAAGACCCAGAAAGAAATCGCCGAGATCCAGAAACGCGAAGCGAAAAAAGAGGCCAAGGACGAAAAGGCAAAAGAAGAAGGCAAAGAGAAAAAAGACAACGACGATCCGGGCATCGAAACCTTTCTCCGGGTCTCCCAGTTCGTCAATCCTCGCCGCGAGCGTTTTCACGGCCAGGACACCCTAGTCTTCGACTTCGAACCAAATCCCGAATACAAGCCCCGCAACATGGAAGAGAAGGTCGTCCAGAAGCTGGCCGGAGTCATCTGGATTGATGAACAGGCGCACGATGTGGCCCGTCTGGAGGCCTATTTCGTCGGCGATTTCCACATTGCCGGCGGCGTCCTGGCGAACCTGCAAAAGGGGACCAGCTTCGTTTTCGAACAGGCTTATTTGAATAACGAAATCTGGCTTCCAACCTACGCCGAAATTCACGTCGGCGTTCGCGTCCTGCTGGTCAAGGGCTTCAACGTCAACGCCATCATCCGCTATTCCGATTACAAACGTTTCAACGTCGAAACCCTTGCTACCATCAGCAAACCCAAGGGCGTAGATCAGGCCGGCTCCGAGAAGCCGGACGAGTAAAATCTCTTCCCCATCGCGCCCTTGCTCTCCTGCCCACGCCGTTAATCACGTGTGCCCGCCGATACATCCATACGTGCCGCGCGTCACGTCCCATTTCAACACTCTCTGACTAGTCTTGATTGGACTGCGCTTCGCGCACGTCGGGAGGCACACGATGCCGATACATGTTCTTGTGGCCTATGCCAGCCTGCACGGTTCTACGCGCGATGTGGCCGAAGCCATTGCCGAAATATTGCGCGAGCGCGGCTTGCAGGTCGATTGTGCGGCCGCACAGGAGGTGCGAGCTCTGGAGGGTTACGATGCGGTGGTTCTAGGCGCAGCACTCTATATAGGTCGTTTCCATAAGGACGCCAGCCGCTTCTTACGCCAGCACCAGCAGGCTCTGTCCGGGCTGCCCATCGCAATTTTTGCTATGGGCCCGTTTCACGACGAAGAGAAGGAATGGCGTGACGTTCGGGGGCAACTGACGCGCCAACTGGGCAAGTTCGCTTGGATTCACCCGGTAGCCTGCGAAGTGTTTGGTGGGGTCTTTGATCCTAGAAAACTACGCTTTCCTTTCACCCTCATTCCGGCGTTCAGAAAGATGCCAGCCAGCGACATTCGGGACTGGAGCGCAATTCGGGCCTGGAGCAAGGAAGTGGCCGTGAAGCTCCAGCCCGCCGTAGCTGTTGAGCAACAATTGGGCACAGCAGTACGGGCAGGTGGTTGACTACAAATAGCTTACCTTCCAGAATCACGAGACGGGGTAAACCGCTCCCGGCGGACGCCTGTCTTGCGGCGTAATATCCGGCTCGGTGCCCCGGATTAGGGCTGTTGATTCCAGCGAATCGCATGGCACAAGAACCCAACGCCGTCGAACAGGCCGTATCGCGCGCATTGCGCGAGAATCTCGAAAAGATTCAACGCAATGCCGACGAACTGCATCAGGCCGTAGCGGACATTGTCGCTGCCTGCGGGAGCTCCAAGCCCACCAATGCTTTGCCGGCCATGCTTCGGGCCCAGACTTCCGCAGCCTCTTTGACCGCTGGGCTTGAGGTATTGACGAGATTCGTAGCCATGGCCGTGCAGCCAGGGCAGCGTTCGCCGCTCGAAGCGCAAATCACCCATTTGATGAGTGTTGCCGGAGTGGAACCCGCTCCGGACCCGGTTCGGCCCCAGCCGTCCATGCCCACACCCATGGCTCAGGCCAGCGCGCCAGCGGCAGCGATGATCCCGCCGCGAGTAGAACCCGTGCCGGCCGTCACGAAAGTTCCTCCGCCAGCGCCTCCCACTCCCGTCGTCACGCCTGAGCCGGAATTGGAAATGCCTCCCGAACCGGAGACCATCGAGCTCATGGAGGCGGCCGCTCCCAGCCCGGTTTCCGGAAACGGCGAGTTCAATGTCAACCACTTATCCGCGGAAGAACAGGAACTGCACAGGCGCGCAAATCGGGTGGCGAAAGTTTCGATGCAAGATATTAAAATGCTTAGGCCCGAACAAGTTCGGCTGGGCCGGCAAAACAAAGACCTTTGCATTCGATTGAAAGATGATATTGAGAAAGCGCATCGCGAATACGACCGTCGTTTCAAACCCATCATGGACCACCCAGTGGATTACTTTTATCGCTGGATGGTGGAAATCCTCGCGGAGGGCGATACACACGCGCTCGGCGAGTATCCGTACGCAACACCCGCGCAACATCGTTAGCTTTTTCGAGCGTGGTGAAGCGGCGCGCCTTGGCGTCTTCGCGCTGCGGTGTGTCTGTGCATTCGTGCTGACGATTGCTCTCGTGTTCGATGGCGCAGGAGCTGTGACCACGAATCCTCCCGTACGCCGCGTCGCGCACCGTGTTCCGGCGCGTCCAGCACGTCCTGCAAAATCCAAAAAGAAAAAAATCAAGAAGCCGACGCCGGTCCCGTGTTTGACCGGCTGCCGCCCGGATACCGCGCCTCCCGAACTGGTTGCAGGAGATACGCCGGAAGATCAAGCGCGGCAACGTGAACTCACCGGGCTGGCGCGTTCGCTGCACAACAATCTGCCGGGGTCGTACGCCAATCTCTCCAGCTTTGCAGCGAAGAATGCCGCCAACGTTTGGGGCGCCAGGGCGGCTCTTGCGCTGGGTCTTGATGACTATTCCAAGAAACACGGGCAGCAAGCTTCGGTCTGGTTCACGAAGGCCAACTCCGATGTTCTTCTACGTGAATACGCTCTCTATTGGCAGGCGCAAGCCAAACAATCTCTAGGCCGGCCCAAAGATGCCCTCGTCGATCTGGAGACGATCCAGCATGACTTTCCGAGCAGCGCCATGAAGGAGCAGTTGCTGGAAGGCCTCGCGCCCCTCGCCGTGGAGTTGGGCAAGCCGCAGGAAGCTATCGACGCGCTCAACTCCTACTCCGCGACCGGCAGCAAATCTAGCCTTTTGATGCTGCGTGCGCAGGCTTACTCGGCGGCGCATCAATTGCCCAGAGCTGCCCATGACTATCAGGTGATTTTCTTCAAGTATTCGCAGAGCGACGAAGCAGCGCAGGCGGAGGGCGCGCTTAAGAAGATTCAGCACGAAATGGGCAAGGAGTATCCGTATCCGGGCGTGGAGCTGCAGCAGGAGCGCGCGCAGGCATTTTACGCCGTCCACAAATGGAAAGAAGCCCGCGCGGAATTTGAAAAACTGCTGACGATGCTCAAGGATCCCGCGAATCCTAACCGCCAGCTGGCTGAACTGCGTGTCGTCGAATGTCGCGTGCAGTTGAAGGCGTCACCGAAATTGGTTGCGGACTTGAAAACGCCCGATTTTGACGTGGATGCGGAACGTCTCTACGAGCTTTCACAAATCTACCGCTCAACAAAGAAGTCCGGCGAAATGTTCGCCACTCTGAACGAGCTCACCCAGAAATATCCCCTGAGCAAATGGAACGAAGAAGGCCTCATGGCCGCTGGGAATTATTACTGGGTTGATCTGGACCGCACCAAAGCGGCCCAGTATTACCAACGCGTCGTCGACGCTTTCCCGAGCGGTAAGAATGCCTTCAATGCGGAATGGCGCGCAGCTTGGGTTGCGTATCTGAACCGCCAGCCGGATGCCACTGACCGCATCACGGCTTTTCTCACGAAGTATCCGTCGTCGGGAAACACTGCCGATGCTGTGTACTGGCTCGGTCGTATTGCGGAACGCGATGGCAAAACCCCGCTAGCCCGGATTTTCTATCAAAAAGATGTAGACCGCTTCCCGCAAACCTACTTCGGCCACGCCGCAGCCGAGCGGCTGAATACATTAGGCTCCGCCTCAGCCGAAGCGGATCCGCCGACCCCAGAAGTTCTAGATAAGATTCCACCAGCCCCGGCACTCCGGCCCTTTGACGAGCCGATTCCCACCGCCGCACAGGACCGCTGGGCGCGTGCCCAGGCGCTGCGCACGATTGCCTTCGATGCTTCTGCCGAGCTCGAGCTGAAGAACGCCTACTTCGCCACATCCTCGCCGCGTTTCTTGTTCGAAGCGGCGCAAGCGGCTTTTGATCAGGGGCACTTCGCGGTCGGCATGGCCTATGGGCGCACGATTGTGCCTAGTTTCGATGCGCGTAAACTCGATGATTTGCCCGTCAGCGTCTGGAAAGTGCTCTATCCGCTTCCTTATGAAAACGTGATCCGGCGCGAAGCCGCCAGAAACAATTTCGATCCCATGCTGGCTGCCGGGCTTATGCGCCAGGAGTCCACGTTTCAAGCCGATGCCCTCTCGCCGCAAAATGCCATCGGGTTGATGCAAGTCATTCCGAAGACGGGCCGTCTGCTAGCCAAGCAGCTCAAAGTGCGCTACTCCAACGACCGGCTCTTCCAGCCGGAATACAACATCCAGCTCGGCATGTTGTACATCTCGGGCTTGGTGAAGCTGACCGGCGCCCCCGCATATGCCTTGGCCGCTTTTGACGCCGGCGAGGACCGCATCGCCGCGTGGAAAGCCGAACGCAATTACGAAGAAATTCCCGAGCTCGTGGAGTCCATCCCTTTCAGCGAAACCCGCGACTACGTGCAAATCGTCTTGCGCAATGCGCAAGTGTATCGCGAGATTTACGGACCCGGCGCTTCCGCGGCCACAAATGCCACCAACCAAGGCAGTCGCTGAGTAACTGGCTGCGGATTACGGCTTCTTGTTGGCAGACGTCGGTACTGGCGCTAGCTCCGCATCGCCATGCTGATAACACTCTCCGACCCCGTCGTGAGAGATAGGCTCAGCCGCTTGCCCTTTCAGAACTGAGCCACAACGCAGCATTTCTTCAAAACCGGGCTCGTTCCAGACAGCAACCAGGTTGATACTCTCCGTCCCGGTGTTTTTGAGGCTGATCCAGGTTCCAGCAGGAATAAATACCAAGGCTCCGGGCATTGCCTCATACTCTCTATCTCCCAGCCAGATATGCGCTTTGCCTGTCTGGATTAAGAGTATCTCCTCTTCTCCATGATGCTTGTGCTTCGGGATCGCTGCGCCGGGTGGCAACTCCTCAGTAAAGACCAGCAGATGCCTCGAGCCGGTGGTCTTCGGTCCAATCTTCAGCAGGAAATCACTGCTCGGCGAGGCTACGCCCTCGCGGGGCCTGCGGGTCCGAACTTCGCCTTCGCTCCTCTGCAGTACGAGAGGTTTGGCTTCCGAATCGGCACTATCGATGCGGGGAGGAGCCCAGAGCGCACAAACCAAGGCCGCGATGAAAAATTTGTGCATAAAGGACATGGTGATTCTCCCTTGTCGACAATTATACATAGCCTTCTTTTACTCGAGAGTTGGCATTGCTGAACGCCTGAATAGGCCGGCCGATGACACACACGTCGATCCTGGTTTTCGCTAAACGAACATACGGAAGACTAGCTGTCATGCTCTGGCTTGGTTTTTTTGTGCTTCGACCTTAAACTTTGGACCTACTCCAATGGCTGCTTCCGAAACCAACATGGCTCAAATTGCGCGCCGCATGCTTTCGGCCAAAGCCGAACAATTCACGGAATCCGTGATTCGAGAAATGACGCGGCTGGCGCTGAAACACAATGCCGTCAATCTCTCGCAGGGTTTTCCGGATTTTGCGGCGCCGGCAGAAATCAAAGAAGCGGCCCGCCAAGCAATCTCCGACGACATCAATCAATACGCGATCACCTGGGGTGCCAAGCCGCTCCGCGACGCGATCATCGAAAAATTCGAACGCACCCAGGGCGTGCGCTACGACACGGAGCGCGAGATCACCATTTGCTGCGGTTCTACCGAAGCGATGATGTCTACCATGATGGCCATCATCAATCCTGGCGATGAAATTGTGGTCTTCGAGCCGTTCTACGAGAACTACGGCCCGGACGCGATTCTCAGCGGAGCCGCCCCACGATTCGTAAAGTTGCGTCCGCCGGATTGGACTTACGACGAGGCGGAGCTAAAGGCAGCCTTCGGTCCGCACACGAAAGCGATCATTCTCAACACGCCAAACAACCCCACGGGAAAAGTATTCACGCGCGCGGAACTCGAATTCATTCGCGATCTTTGCGTTCGTTGGAATGCCTACTGCATTACGGACGAAATCTACGAGCACATTCTCTACGACGGCGCCGAGCACATCTCCATGGCCCGGATCGACGGCATGCGCGACCGCACAATCGTTATCAACGGCATGTCCAAAACCTATAGCGTCACCGGCTGGCGCGTGGGCTGGGCACTGGCCCCGGCCGAAGCCACCGCCGCCATTCGGAAGGTGCACGACTTTCTGACCGTCGGCGCCGCTGCGCCTTTGCAACAGGCCGGGGCACTCGCATTGCGCTTGCCGACGTCTTATTACGACAAACTAGCCACCGATTACACCGTCCGCCGCGAGCGCCTGCTCAATATCTTGACTTGCGCGGGCTTCACCGTATTCAAGCCTCGCGGCGCGTATTACATCATGACGGATATCGCCCGCTTCGGCTTCCCGGACGACATAGCTTTCTCCAAATTTTTAGTGGAAACCGTGGGCGTAGCGGTGGTTCCGGGATCGAGCTTCTACAACGATGCCGCCGATGGAGCTACACAAGTGCGCTTCACGTTTTGCAAGAAGGACAGCACCCTCGCAGCCGCCGAAGAAAAACTTTCGCATTTGGCGGAGCAGGTTGCCAAATTACGGGCAGCTACTTGAGACGAAATTTGTCAGCTCTTGGCAGGCTGCCGAATGCTTAATTGTCGTAAATTTGATATAAATACTGACCGTTCTGATGTGCCGCTGAAATCTTAGGGGTAGGAGACTGACGGTCGGTTGCCCTGTGGTGGTTAGCCCCCTACCCCGCGAGTGGTCTTGCCTGTATAGACGAGCCCAGGGCCCTTTAAGTTTCCTGACTTTAAAAAATATTTTCTACGTGGCATCAGGCAACTAAATCCACCGTGTCTAGATAACGGGCCACTGCCGCCTTCCACTTAAACCGCTCCTGAATAGCTGTCTGTAGTGCCTGCGCCGCTTCCGGTTCGCCGTGTGTCAAATAGGTTTGCTTGGGAGCAGCGGGCAATCCAGTTAACCAGCGCAGCAGTTCACTCTTTCCCGCGTGGGCGGACAACTGTCCCATTTCCAGGATTTCTGCGCATACCGGAACCTGCTGGCCAAAAAGGCTCAGCGTTTTGGCGCCTTCCTGCAGCGCTCTGCCGCGCGTGCCTTCCGCTTGGAAACCTGCCAGAAGTACTGCGTTTTTAGGATCGCCGAGCCGCTGCGCCAGATGATGTAGTACGCGTCCTCCGCTGGCCATTCCGCTCGCAGAAATAATGATGCACGGCGTCTTGACGTTATTGATGGCTTTCGATTCCTCCACGGTGCGCGTCAAATGGAATTCGTGCACATTCAACGGATCGCGTGTCCCGCCGTTTTCTGCGCGCGAAAATTCGAGGTCGTGGTCTTGCGTGTACTTCAGATACAGGTCCGTCGCGCTTAGCGCCATCGGGCTATCCACGTACACCGGCGTCCGCGGAATGCGCTGCTGATCCTCTAGTTGGCGCAGGTAATACATAAACGTCTGCGTTCGCCCGATGGCAAATGCCGGAATTACGATTGAGCCGCCACGTTTCACTACACGGTTGATGACTGCTGCCAGTTCTTCCGCCGGATCGCCAGGAGCGTGCTCGCGATCGCCATAAGTCGATTCGCAAATCAGCACATCGGCGTTCGACTGCGGCGTCGCCGGGTCTCTGAGGATCGGTTGGTCGTATCTCCCGATGTCCCCCGAGAACACCACCACAATCTTCTTTCCGTTCTCGTTGATGGAAAGTTCCAGGCTGGTTGATCCCAGAATGTGGCCCGCGTCGTAAGCCGTAAAATGAAACTCCGGGCTCACATCAAAAGCACCGGTGCGCGGCGCGGGTTTCAAAAGTCGCAGAACTGGATCCACATCATCCGGACCATAAAGCGCCTCCCGCATTTCATGATGGTTGTGTTTGCTCGGATGTTCCTGCGCGTGCCGTTCGTCTTCCTCTTGCAGGTGAGCTGAGTCCTTCAAAAGGATCGTTGTCAAGTCGATGGTCGCCGGGTTGGCGTAAATCGGCCCGTGATAGCCGTCCTTTACCAGAACTGGCAACCAGCCGGTGTGGTCCAGATGCGCATGCGTGAGTACGGCGTAGTCGATCGTCTTCGCCTCGATCGACAGTGGCTTGTAGTTGCGCTCCGTAAGTTCCGATGTGCCCTGAAACAGGCCGCAATCCACAAGCAACCGCTTGCCCGCAGCTTCGACAAGATATTTTGATCCGGTGACGCAGCCAGCCGCACCTAAGAAAGTGAGTTTTGCCATGGAGGTGCCATTCTAAAGCAATTCTCGCGAAGCACCATTTTCGGTTTGATTGGAAGCGCCGAAATGACTCCAATGGGTACATGGTGGCATCAACGGAGCCGACGCCAATAGTTGACTTGCATCCTCTGGCAGAGAATACTTTTCGCCGGCCTACTGCGCCATTCTCAGGCTGACGGCTGTCTTCACAACGAACCTGACGAGAACAGAATTGCCGGATTCGCCCACGTTGCTCGGAACCACGGTGTCGCATTATCGCATCCTCCGCGTTTTGGGAGGCGGCGGCATGGGCGTGGTGTATGAGGCCGAAGACCTCACCCTGCACCGCCACGTCGCGCTGAAATTTTTTCCCAGAGACCTCACGCCGAATGCGCTTGCTCTGGAGCGCTTCCAACGCGAAGCGCGAGCCGCCTCCGCCTTGAACCATCCAAACATTTGCACGATTCACGAAATCAGCCAGCACGAGAACCAACCGTTTATAGTCATGGAACTGCTTGAAGGCCGGACCCTTAAACATGAGATTAATGACCAGCCGGTCAATTCCGAGCGCCTGGTTGATCTGGCCCTGCAACTGGCTGACGCCTTGGACGCCGCGCACCAGAAAGGCATCATCCATCGCGATATCAAGCCCGCGAATCTCTTTGTCACTAACCGCGGACAGGCCAAAATACTCGACTTCGGTCTCGCTAAAGTTTCCGCGGTTCCGCCTTCAGCGGATGCTACCGCGACGCATGGGGCCAAAACGCAGACGGTCCCCGAAGAGCATCTGACGAGTCCCGGCACGACGGTCGGTACTGTGGCCTATATGTCGCCAGAACAACTCCTGGCCAAACCGCTCGATTCCCGAACGGATTTGTTTTCTTTCGGCGTCGTGCTCTACGAAATGGCCACCGGCATGTTACCCTTCCGTGGAAACTCTTCAGCAGCCATCTGCGACGCAATTCTCCACGAAATTCCCGCGGCTCCAGTTCGGCTCAACGCCGATCTTTCGCCCGAACTGGAACGCATCATCATGAAGTGCATGGAGAAAGACCGGGAGCTGCGGTATCAATCCGCAGCAGAGTTGCAGGCGGATTTGAAGCGCCTACGCCGCGACAGCAGCTCAGCGCGAGGGAAGGCCGTTGCTGGCTCGTTGGCTCCCGCTGCGCAGCCCCATTTTCGCGTCCTTGCTTTGCTTGTCGCAGTTGCGGCGGTTTTATTGCTCGCGCTTTTTGTTTGGAGGCACTTCAATTCCAAAAGCGATCTCGGACGCCTCCCGCTCGTATCGAACGCGCGTATTTCGCGGATCACCACGACCGGAAACGTCACGTCCACGGGAATCTCGCCGGACGGGCGATACGTTGCCTACACGCTAAAAGACGGAGCGGACCAAAGCCTCTGGTTACGCCAAACCGCCGCCAGCAGCGCGCAGGAGATCGTACCAGCTACGCCCGGCACGCTGCTGACCTGGCCGAGATTCTCTCCCGACGGCAATTTTCTCTACTTCGAAAGGTACTCTCCAGATCGGCTCCGCAATATGGAACTGTTCCAGGTACCGGTGCTCGGAGGAACGCCTCGCAAAATTCTCGACCACCTCTCCGCAGGCTTTTCGCTTTCCCCGGACGGCTCACGAATCGCTTTTTTTCGGGTCGGTTGCAACGGAAGCGAAAAAGTCTGCCTTTCTGAAATCAATGCCGACGGATCGGGTTATGAGGAACTGGCGATCTGGGAGGAGCCGCACTATGCGCCGGCGTGGTCTCCTGACGGCAAGCGTATCGCGTTCGAACGACTCGTGGACGCTGACCCTCAGGGCTTGCGCTCGCATCTGGGAACGTACGAGTTTTCCACCAAGAAAAGCATCGACCTTCCCTCGCGTTGGCGAATCGTGCGCAATCTCCAGTGGACTCACGACGGCAAAGGCCTCCTGGTCGCCGCGCAAGAGCATCCTGCTGCTCCGACGCAGATTTGGTACGTGTCTTATCCGGAGGGATCCACGCAGCGGATCACGAACGATCTAGGAGACTACGACAGCGTCAGCTATTCCTTCGACGCCAATACCATCGCTGCCGTTCAGACCGAAACCGACGCCAGCATCTGGATTGGCTCTCGCGATCGTCCCGATGATCTCACCCAGCTGACGCATGGGCGTAATGACGGTTTGCGCGGAATGGATTTCGCATCCCCGCAGAGGTTGTTTTTCTCCTCGAATGATGCCGGGAATTGGGACATTTCCGCTGCGGATGTATCTGGTGGCGCGCCGCAGACCATTGCGACCGGCCAATATCACAGCCAGCCCATCGTTTGTGATTCCGGACGCAGCCTCGTTTTCATCTCCACGGCCGGCGGTGGCAATCACATCTGGAAGAGCGATGCCGATGGCTCGCACACTGTGCAACTCACTCATGGCGTTGGCGAAGTTTACCCGCAGTGTCCGAAAGACGGCCGATGGGTGGTTTACGTCAGTGAGGATGAAACGGCGGGCCCGAACCTGCGCCGGACTTCGCTGGACGGCGGTTCGGACTCTGCCGTTATTCCCAACACCGTCATCGCCATCAACCTAGCGCCCGACGGTAAACACATTCTGTTCGCATCCCTGGACGGCGCCGGTAAGGTGCATGTGGGCCAAATCGGGCTGGAGGGAAATGCGCCGCCTGTCTATATTGACCCACCACCGCGACCGAGCATTCTTCGCGAGGGACGCTGGCTTCCTGGCCAGCCGGCCCTCGCCTATGTCGATTCTCGCTCGGGGGTGCAAAACCTCTGGACCTTCCCGCTGAATGGAAAACCACCCCAACAACTTACCCATTTCGTTTCCGGACGGGTTTTTGGACTAGCCGTCTCGCCGGACGGCAGCAAGTTCGCGCTCTCGCGAGGCTCCGTCACCAGCGATGTCGTGCTCTTCTCGCGAAGCCAATAGCCCATTTGGCCTTCTCACCTGCGCGCGGCGAGTGAAGGTCCACAGCACTCGTGAACATTGACGAAACCGAACCTTCAGTCTTTCCGTATCGCAATCGTCATGTCGTGAAAGTCCAGCGTCACTACCACCCCATAAAACAGCTCCAGTCCCACGGTTGCATCAAACAACCCGTCCGGTTCATGTACATCCGAGGTAGGGAAGTACACCAGCGGCACGCGCGGCCCCAGCGCCGTGCCGTGGAACGCCTCTTTCTCCGCTATTGCTTCTTTCATCTGCACTCCGCCGTCGGTCAGCGGGAAATCACGCGACTTAGTCGTCTTTGCCGCGTCGGCCAATTGCAACTTGTCGATCGAAGCGGTGTACACCAGCATCGTTCCGGTGTACATCGTGTCGACCTGCGCGCTCGCGCCGTGCCCATTGATTTCGAATCCTGCGGCCACCCCAATCGGTGGGCCTTCGTTTCCAAATCTGACTAGCGAAATCTTGTCGCAGGCCCCTTCGCATTTCGTTGCCGTTGACCGTGGTTCCGAAATCCTCAGCTTTCGCGCCGCGAAGTCGAGTTGCAGCACGCGATCCTTGAACGCTGTGTAGGCGAGCGTTCCGTCCACGTGCGGCATCTGGTTCTGCGCAATCATGTCGCCCAGCACGATCGCCAGCGTTGGGACGTTTTTCAGCGTTACGTCTCCCACGCGGATCGCGGGAATTGCAGTACGGTACATTCCTTCAGGTGCGCCCGCTGGCATCGAACCAGTTGCTTTCAGGTCCGCGCCCTTGGCCAGTGAACTCTCCAGCACCGAGTCCACATTTCCCGTATCGATTCCCATCTTCAAGACCGGACCGTTGCCCATCCGCGCTTCTACGCAGGGCACGCCATCGCAGTCCAGCAACGGCACCTCCGCGGCGAACTTCACACCCGCCCAACTGCCAGGCGCTTGCGCTCCCACTCTGCCGCACACCAGGAATGCAGCCGCGATAATCACGAAACGAAATCTCATGAGGGCCCTCAGCCGATCTTTGGAGTTAACACACCCGCTTTGGTCCCCGTAATGGACGAAAGCCGCGCGGCGATGTTAGCATTGGTTAGTTCCCCGGTAGTGGCGCGCCGCAGTTCAGTGCGTCCCGATGAAATTGGGGATGTCGTTTGGGTTACTCGGTGGGGCCGTGGCGCAGTTGGGAGCGCGCCTCGATGGCATCGAGGAGGTCGTGGGTTCGAATCCCATCGGCTCCACCAATGAGCTTCCGTTTATTCCCCTGTTTCGCGCAGAGGTTTCCTAAAACTCAAAGCGAAGCGCCAACTGAATCTGGCGGGCGGTACCTGCGCCGATGGGTGTCGTGTTCACTGGCTGCGTAATGAGGCCAAACTCGCCAGCCCCGGCGGAAATGTTGGATTGCGGCGCACCGAGCTGCGCGCGATTGAAAATATTGAAAGCCTCAGCACGGAATTGCAGACGATACCGCTCATTGATTGGAATGCGCTTGTCCGCGGCTAAATCTAACTGCCAGAGACCCGGGCCACGGAAAATGTCGCGTCCCGCATTTCCGAACGTGCCCGGGGCTGGCGTGGTAAACGCCGCGAGGTTGATCCACTCGGCCGCCGTCGAGCCTCCTGCAGGAACAAGAGAAATGCCAGGGACCAGGTCTGGACGCTGATTACTGGTGTTGCCACCGGGCACCGAACTAGCGGAACGGTTAACTAGAATGTCTATTGGGAATCCGGTGTGCGCCGTGAAGATAGAAGCTAACTGCCAGGACCCAAAAACGCCCCGCAGCATGCCTGGCTGGCTGAGATAGGCCTTACCCGGGCCAAAGGGCAGTTCATACACCGCGCTGCCGTTCACCACATGCCGAACGTCGAAAGTTCCGCTGGCGCGGTCGCACACCCGGCAAGCGACATTTTCCGGTGTCAATGAATCTCCGTCTCCACTGCCCATGGAACCGTCGTCAATCTCGTGTGAATAGGTGTAGTTCGCCGAGAAGAGCAGGCCGTTGCGAAAAGACCGTTGCAAGCTGGTTTGCAGACCTTCGTAGGTGCTGTTGCTCTCGTTGCCGCGCCAGGAGATTTGGCCGAACTGCGGAGACGGGCGCCCACCCAAGATGGGATCAATCACGTTCACGAACGAGAGGCTCAGCAGGTGCGTTCCCTTGCTGCCAACGTACGACACGCTGCCCACCATCGAGAACGGAAGGCTCTGTTGCACGGAGAGACCCCACTGCGTGACGTACATATCCTTGCGATCGCGCTGCATGGCGGAAGGTGAGATGACGCCGGGCACGCCGGTGAAGAAAGAGTCCACCGGAAAAGTGAGGCTAGGAATCGTGGCTCGGGAGAGCGAGAAGCTCGTCACTTCATTGGACTCGGGAACGTTTTGATCGTCGAGCTGGCCATCTTCGTGATACGTGCCAAAACCGGCGCGGATGACCGTCTTGCCGTGTAAGGCGTTGGGCGCCCAGGCAAAGGCTATGCGGGGATCGATATCCCGATACGTTGGCCGGCCAAAGCTGGCGCCCACGCCGCAGAAACCGCCCTGCCCGCAGGTGGCAAAGTCGAACGGATTGGGCCGCCCCTCGACCTCGTGGAAGAGATTGAAAAAGCTATAGCGTGCGCCAAGGTTCAGAGTAAACGTCGGAGTCCACTTGAATTCGTCCTGAACGTAGCCGAAGTAGGTGAATTTGCGGAGGCCGTTGACGGGCAACGCTTCGGTAAAGGACGCGGTGTTTACGCTGTCGGCAGCGAAGGCGTCAGCCGAGGCAAAAGAAACCGTCCCACTGGCGGTCTTGCCTTGATTCATCTGGATGCGGCGGATCTCCACCCCGGCTTTGAGAACGTGGCGTCCGGCCACCTTGGTCAGATTGTCGATGCCGGCGAACGTGTTGGCCGCGCCGATGCTGATGCGATCGTTATTTAGCGTCGTGAAGCCGGGAACGGCGAACGAGTACAATGCGCCGGTCTGATTGACGTTGGTGGTATACGCGGTGCTGCGATTGAAACCAAACTTGACTTCGTTGATCAAGTTCGACGAGATCACATCCAGCAACTCAATCGCGGCGTTAGCCGGCGCAGAGTTCAGAACCTGCGTGTCGCGAAGAAACTGTCCGGAACTGGCCAGCGGTGCGCCGCTCTGCGCGCGATCGATGTTAACCCGACCAAACACCGTGATCGCTTCTGAAAAACGGTGATCCACCCGGAACATTCCGGAATCCTCATTGCCGAGCTGGCTGCCTTCCGCGATGAACTCGGAAGCGTTGGGATTGCCGGCAACGGGAGCCGAGCCTTCGGGGTAAGCATCTATCACCGAACTCAGGGCCGGAGATTGTGCCAGGACCCTCTGGCGAAACGCATCGTTGGGAACAAAGCCGATCAACGTCTGGCCAAGATTTTGGCGATAGCCTTCATACGCAGCGTAAAAAAATGTATTGTCCCGTACAATCGGGCCACCGACAGCTCCGCCGAATTGGTTCAAGTGAAACGGCCGCTTGGCGGGATCAATAAAACTGCGCGCGTCGAAAGCGTCGTTGCGCAGAAAATCGAACGCGTCGCCGTGAAACTGATTGCTACCCGAAGCGGAAGTCACGGCAAGCTGGGCCCCCGCAGTGGCGCCGGTTTCCGGCGTGGCCAGCATCGAGACTACGCGGAATTGTTCGATAGTATCGAGAGGTACGGCCAGGCGCACATACGGCTGCTGCGACTGGTTGATGATGTTCGTGGCATCCACGCCGTCATAGGTGTAGTTATTGTCATCGCGGCCGCGACCGGCGGCCCGGATCGTGCGTTGATTGCTGCTGTTGCTGGAGTTGGTGTCCACGGCCAGAGGAGCGAGGACCGTCAGCGTGGTCCAATTGCGGCCATTCAACAGCAGCTCTGACACTTGTTTTCGCTCGATGTGCTCGCCCATCGTGTCCGAGGTTTCATCGAGTTGCTGCGCGCTGTCCGTTACCTCGATATTGTCCGTCGGACCTGAAGCTCGCAGCGCGACGTTCAGAATCGTCGTGTGTTCAAGCGAGACCAGCACGTTTTCAAACTTTACCGTCTGCAGCCCGTTGCTGGCCACCGCGACGGTATAGGTCCCGACCGGGAGTTCTGGAAGATCATAAGTGCCGCCGCTCGAGGTAGCCACCGTGCGTTGCAAACCGGTGGCGGTCTGTGTCGCTTCGATCGTCGCTCTGGGCACCACGAGTCCCGAAGAATCCTTTACGGTTCCAGCCAAGCCGCCACGATCGAGTTGTGCATGAGCGTTGGTGCCTGCTAACAAGAGAACCAGAATCAAGACCATTTTTCGCATGAGAGTCCTTCTCGAAAAAAAGCAATCAGCCAAGCGGTATTGAGCACCTAGGGCGAATCTTGCAACGAGCAGCTCTAAGGCAGCTTCGATTCGGCCGCAATCTTCACATCAACAACCATTCCGAACAACAGATTGGGGGCAGGGCCAACTCCCGCCCCCAATGGTGTGATACGACTGAACCAGCTGACTACCGATCGTCGCTGTCTTTATCCTTGTCGGCATCAGCCTTCGGGAACCGGGTGGTGGCCACTGGCGCGGGCGTCCCCTTGATGCCCTCCCAGAGGATCTTGTTGTAGAGCTCCTTCGGGACGCGGTCTTCTCCCGAAAAGTCAAAGCCCTTGGTTTTTGTGGCCCAGTAAAACGCGTCATGCGTCGACTTCAACGCTGGCCCCTTGGCGAACACCACCTTGTTCGGATCGAGTCCCAATCCTCCTTCTTGTGCGATGGGAGCGATGGGCTTCGTCAGAATCGGCGCGAGCAGCGTCGAGGCGATGGCTTGGAAGGTCCACTTGCCGGAAGACTCGGCATCGAATACATCGGCCATTGGCCGCGCATAGTACGTGTTCAGGTTGATGTGCTCCGTGCCCAGGATGTCTTCGATTGTGCGCAGCACATTGGGCTGGCTGTAACGCGTGCTCACCACGGCATGCTTCCGCACGTAGGGGCCGACGAAGTAAGTCGTGGCGCGGTGCGAATCCACGTGGTCGGCTCCATCCTGCGAATCGTCTTCGATGATGATGATCAGCGTGTCCTTCGCGTACGGGCTGTTGGCTACGGTTTGCACCAGCAGGCCGAGGGCGTAATCGTTGTCGGCTTGCTGCAGTTCGGGAGTGTTGACGCCGCCCAGCGCGGTGCTGAAGCTTCCGGTGTGATCGTGGCTGAGGCCGCGAATCATTTCCAGAGTCGGCAGATTGCCGTTGGCCACGAATTGCTGGAACTCCCGGTTCCATTCGTTGAAGCGCCAAACGTCGGGATACAACTGATCGTAAGCGCGGAAATAGGGATCGTAGAATTTGTTCTCAAAGATGACCTGATTCGCCGCGGTGGTCTGAACGATCCTGGAAGCGAAGGGATCCGAAATGGGATTTCCGTTGATCGGGTCTCCGCTGTCCGTGGTCTTGCCCGGAGTATTGGCCATCCAGCCGTAATTCCGAACCGTTCCGCCGGCGTTCAAGACAGCATTGAAAATGTAGCCCTGCTGATAGCCGGTCGGGCCGTCGGTCGCAGCGTGGTCGCCATCGCCCGCCAGAATGTTCGGCGTGCCGCCCTTGAGCGACGCCGTGTTGTTGGTGTACGGCGTGGTTGCGCCCGTGGGGTCAAAAAAGAAGTCACGCGCTGCGGTGGTGTTCAGGTTGGATGGGATGTTGCGGTTCTGGCCTTCGCCTTCGTAGGAAAGCCCGCGGTTTACGCGCGCGTAGTTTTCCTGCTGCGTAATGGTCTCCGTGTTGGTGACGCGGCCGCGCATGGACCAGGACCAGCCGTCCATCGAGCCGTCGCCGGGATCCATAAACTTGTCCAGCGTCACGAATTCCCGGGCCATGCGGTGGAAGCTCGGCGTGACCGGTTCGCCGAAGAGGGCCAGCGAAGGCGCGCCGTCCGAACCATTGTTCAGATCGCCGAGGATCTGATCGAATGTTCGGTTCTCTTTGACAACGTAGATGACGTGCTTGATCTTCCGATGCAGGAACTCCATCGTATCCTCGTCCCGGTCGGAAACTCGGCGCGAGTATCCATTGTTGGCCGCCACGTGCGACGTCAAATCCCAGAGATCATCCGATTCAGGGACTTCCGCGCTGACCAGCGAGGCGTGTTCCAACTGAAACTGATACTGGTTATTCGAGTTCAGCTCAGCGGACTCCTGCGCATTCGTTTCCGGAGGATCGATCTGCTTGAACTGGATCACGCCCAGGTTGCCGTAGCCGTACAAGGGATTCGGCCCAGTATCGTTCTTTCCGTTCACGATGTACATCCACCGGCCATCGGCGCTGAACGCCACATCCGTTGGATCGTACGCGGTTGGGATCAGGCCAACCGTGCGAAACGCCTCATGACCAGTCAGAGGTATCACCGCAATCGAGTTCGAACCTGCGTTTACGGCGTACAGCGTGTTGTTGGCGTGGTTGATCGCCACGGCCGTAGGTGCGGCGCCGGTGGTGTTCCGCGGAAAGCCGAGGTAGTCAGGACCGCGCGTATCGATCTTGTGTTTGATTTTGTTGCTGGTTGTGTCGATTACGGCGATCTGGTCCTGATTGTCCTGCGACACAAACAGCGTTGCACCGTCGCTACTGACCGTCATTCCGTTTGGGTTGCCATCCAGTTGAATGCGCGCGACGAGGGCGCCGCCCGGGACAACCACGTTGACCGCTACGACTTCACGGTCGCGATCGCAGCCGACATACGCCACTGCTCCATCCAGCACGACCGAAAACGGGAACGTCCCGCCCTTCGTACCCGCCGACGCTCCCGAAGTGGCAAACGGCCGCAGATCATACTCATAGCGCACGGCGGCGCTCGCGGTATCAATCACGCTGATCGAATCGGTGTAGTTGTTCGCCGCGACGAGCGTCTTGCCGTCGGCGGAAATCGCCAGTCCAGCTACGTTCGGTTCGACGCTCAGGCCTAGGCCGGTCTGATTGGCCTTGTTCGAGATGCAACCGTTCGGAGCATGGCCCAAGCTGATCTTGGCGCTCTGTGCGAAGGCACCGCCGTTGTTGCTGTAGGCGTACACCGCATCGTCACAGCCGCCGGCGGCATACAGGGTCTGGCTGTTCGGTGCCCAGACCAAACCAACGTGCGAGTTGACCTGCTGGATGACTTGCTTCAACGCCGGGCTGGTCTTGTTCGCGCCGGAAACGTCATACAGAAAGATGAACTGTGTAGAAGCTGCCGTATCGACCTTGCCGACGTTACAATTCGCGGCTCCCGGCTCGCAATTGTTGGGGAAGTACAGCGAGTTCATTCCCGCCGTCAGGATCGCCAGAGTTTTGCCGTCCGGGCTGACGATTGCCTTTACGGCCTCGCCCGCCACGAAATTCGGATAATTTGTTGCGAAATAGGGAAGCGTGAGGCCGGGAGTTAGATCCTGTTGCATCGCGTGAGACAGGACCGTCGGCGTGATGAACAGACCTGGCGGCGTTGGCGACTTTTTGTCGTCATCGTCGTCATGGTCCAGATGCTGCGCGTTTGCTGGATGCGCAGACCAGGCCAAACCAACTGCGAGTGCTGTTAAACCGATTGCACCCTTAACACGATCGTTCCATTTCTTCATGTGAATGGACCCTCCAGGGGCTCGACAGGTCGCGGCTTCGCAAAGTGTTTCTCGACGGTTTCCGAGACGACAATCGGTGGACAGGAGGGCGGGCGCACCTATCTCTGAAGTGTGTCCTCGGGGACGGCGAACACATGTCGCGATGCTCTTCGGCTTACAATTGCGACTCTATCTAAGCCGGTGACGCTGGGATTTGAATCGTCTTGAGCTACGGAATGATTAGCCCTTCATAAATTCCGTGCGAATGCGCGGACACCGAGCTTCCATCTTCGGACTTTCTCCCGGCCCCGCCCGACTCTGGGCTGACCTGCGCCAAGACAGACGTCCAGGTTGTGAATCAGATGTGAAAGGCTAAGGCATTTGTTGTTAGCGCGCTGTTCTCCAACGCGTGGAGGAGGTTGTCGCCTCAAATCTCCACAATTTCTTGGTCTTTTCGGCGCCAAGTCTTTGGGAAAGCGTTCCGGATCAGAACAGAATCGACGGCAAATACGCTCCTGCCGGCTCGTTGTAAAGCCCCATCGTCATCAATGTCAGCGTCTGCGTGACGCGCAGTTCATTTTCCAAACACCAGCGAAACAGCTCCGCGTTACGCGTGGGTACCAGAATACCCGGCCCCTGGAACGTCGTCGCGCTCGCAATCAGGGCTTGCATTCCGTCATTCGTGTCTCCGACGGCATGGCCAAAGTACGCCACCGATGATGCATACGCTCGAATGCGCCCTTCGGATTCCGCGACAACCGCGCCTCCTTGCTGCATCGCATCTCGCAGTTCTCCGCCGCGCTCGTGCCCGTGAACCTGCATGCACAACGCATTGCATGCGCTAAGGTCTTCCGGTTTTGCGGGCCTGACCCGATAACCTGCCACGCTTTTCGCGACCGCCGGCCCTTGCATGCACACCAGCGGCTCGCGCACCACGAAACCCAGCTTGGCATAAAGCGACAGCGACCGGCTGTGATATCCGGCTTGCACCAACCGGGCTCCCGCGAACTTTCGTTCGCTCGCGCGCACCAGCGCCGCTTCCATTAACTGGCGCCCCGCGGAGCGGTTCTGCGAATTTGGATCCACCGTGATGGGACCAACGCCGGCAATCGTCGATCTTTCGTCTAGGCAGTTGCTTCCGATAATCTTCCCGTTCTCCTCCGCGACGACGCAGAAGAATCCCGGGTGGGAGAACATGGCGGAAAGCACGCCAATCGCGCGCTCCGGAACAGGAAAGTCCGGCAGAAAGTTGTGATGTTCGGCTAACGTCCGAAACGCTTCGAAACAGATTCGCCCGCACACCTCGGCATCCGCCGGCATCGCGCGGCGAATCCCAACTGCTGGTTCATTCGATCTAGAAGTTTGTGATGCTCCCGCCATAGCACTCTCCTCGCCTGTCTAAGTGCCACGGCGGAAAACTCCTGTCAACTCAGTTCATAGACCCGTCGGGCAGAACGTGATTTGGAGATCGAAGGTTCAGAGTCAGCGCGGCAAGTAATCATTTGCGGGAGGGCACGACTTAAGTCGTGCCGCAAGCCCAGCAAGATCAGCGCGGCTTCAGCCGCTGAGGTGCGGATGTTGACGTTCCCAGAGACAGTTGTCTTCAGCTTCGACAAACGAGCCGGGAAGTCCAAGCCGATCGCTTCGTCTTCTGCTCCACATTCAGGCGAAACGTTCTACGTATGCGCGTCAGCTCGAGACTCTGGCTTCGAAGCGTTTCACGGCGCTTTCGTGATGATGTTCGGAATCCCCTTATCTCGCAGCATCGCATTGAACGCCGCCACATCTTTCGCGATTAGCCCCTGCATCTCCTGCTCTGCTGCTTCGCCGTTTTTCTGCAATTCCTGCTGCACTGCCGTCTGTTGCGTTGTCGGTGCGAAATCCGCCGAACTGCCCGTTCCATCCGCCAAATAGCTCACCTTCTGCATCAGCATCGGGGTGTACCGTACATCGTCCTGCCCCCGCCCGGTCGCTTTGAGCTGGATCACTTTGCCTTCTGCATCCGCCAGCTTGCCAGACAATTCTCCGGCCGCTTTGCGAATTGCATTTCCGGCATCGTCCGTGCCCATCTGTTTTTCCAGCGCCAGCAGTTGCGCCCGAATTGATTCCAGCTGGTTCACCGTATCCGCCAGCGTGTTCATCTCCTCGCGCAAAGCCGCGACCAATTCGAGCTGTGCTTTGATATCGCTGTCGCTGCCGCTCGAGTGCGGATCCTTCAAGATACTCAGCTTCTGCTTGTACTTTTCGCCGCCCACCGACAGGGTGACGGTGTAAGTTCCCGGCGGTTCAAGAATCGCGATACGGTCCACCGCGGGTGCTTCCCGCCAGCCTTCCGGTCCCAACGGAACATCCGGCGCATACGTCGGCGCCGTGCGCAGCTTGATTTCCGTGGCCTCTTCGCCGCGTAGATTCCACCAGTAGCGGTTAATTCCAGGCTTTACTTCGCACGCCGGGCCATTTCCGCCCCGTCCTCCTCCACCACCGCCGCCCGGTCCACCGGGTCCGCGCCGTGCGCCTTCTTCTCGCGCCGCCCGGCACTCGATGTCGCGCACTACTTTCCCGCTCGCATCGCTGATTATCAGATGCGCGCGGTCTTTCTCGCCGAGTTTATTCTTCACGTAAAAAGTGATCGACGCTCCATACAGCGGATTGCGTCCTGCTGTCGGGTCGTAAGAAGGAGCCGCCGGCTGCGCTACCGTTCGAAACCGGTACGCATCTCGCGGCGTGAAGAGATGCGCATTCGCGCCCAACACCTCCGGCGTCAGCTGTTGCAGTGGAGTGATGTCATCTAGGATCCAGAATCCGCGCCCATACGTCGAAATCGCCAAATCGTGGAAGCGTTCCTGCACCGCCATCCAATACACGGGCGCATGCGGCAAGTCGGTTTGCAACGGCTGCCAGTTCTTCCCATCGTCAAACGAAACGTACAGCGCATTCTCTGTGCCCAGATACAGCAAGCCTTTTCGCACCGGGTCTTCGCGCACGCAATGCGCATAACTCAGCATACTGTGCGGAATCCCGTTCGTGATACTCGTCCAGGTTTTCCCGTAATCCGTCGTTTTGAAAACAAACGGATCACGATTGTTCATCTGATGTCCGTCTACGGTGATGTACGCTGTGCCCGCGTCATACCGCGACGGCTCGATGTTGCTGACCGTTCCCCATTCCAACATGCCCGGAATATTCTTTGTCACGTCGGTCCAGGTCTTCCCATCATCGCGCGTAACCTGCACTAGGCCATCGTTCGTCCCCGCCCAGATCACGCCGGCTTCTTTCGGCGACTCCGCTATCGCAAACACCGTCCCCGCATACTCCACGCCGATGTTGTCCGGTGTCAGTCCACCCGAACTTCCCATGCGAGTCGGATCGTGGCGCGTCAGGTCCTTACTAATCAAATGCCAGCTGTTCCCGCCGTCCGTGGTCACGTGCACATACTGGCTGCCCACGTACACTTTGTTGTGGTCATGCGGCGAAATCACCACTGGGAATTCCCAGTTGAAC
>Ga0335079_10000216_pt1 | contig 67781 bp, 64 predicted proteins | sample Lox_Sample_33_FD_206719 | JGI IMG/M metagenome (GOLD analysis project Ga0335079, IMG submission 206719) | Soil microbial communities from Loxahatchee National Wildlife Refuge, Florida, United States - Lox_Sample_3.3 | ecosystem: Environmental > Terrestrial > Soil > Wetlands | place: USA...
CCCAAAATGGTGACGCATTTTCTCAACAAGGCCGACCGCGTGATCGCTGTGGGCTCGAGCCTCACGCGCACACCGTGGGGCCCCAAGGTGCCGAACGGGAAAAAGATCGTGCACCTCACCAACGATCCCGCGGATATCGGCAAGGAATTTGCCGCCGAGGCCGCCGCGATCGGCGATGCGAAGCTTGTGCTCGAAGCCTTGATCGCCGAGATCGGCAACCGCAAGCGCGCCAACGGCGCCGCGAAAGAGGTACGCGCGGTGAAGGACGAATGGCTCAAGGAATGGAATGGCGAGCTTACTTCGTCCGAGACGCCGATCAACCAGTATCGCGTGATCCACGAGCTGATGCACATCGCCGATCGCGAGAACACCATCATCACGCATGATTCGGGCGGCCCGCGCGAACAGCTCGTGCCGTTCTGGGAGACGCCCGTGCCTCGGGGATATCTCGGCTGGGGCAAGTCGACCCAGCTGGGGCACGGGCTTGGGCTCATCATGGGGGCGAAGCTCGCCAACCCGGAGAAGCTCTGCATCAACGTCATGGGCGATGCGTCGATCGGCATGGTTGGAATGGATCTCGAGACGGCCGTGCGAAACCGGATCGGGATCCTCACGATCGTGTTCAACAACGGCCTCATGGCGGGCGAGCGCGATTCGATGCCGGTCGGGATCGAGCGCCACAACACGCTCGATCTGGGCGGCAACTATGCCGACGTGGCCAAGGCCCTGGGTTCGTGGTCGCGCCGCGTTGTCGAGCCCGCGGCGATCGCTTCAACGCTCAAGCAGGCGATCGAGGTGACGCAATCGAAGGAGCCGGCGCTCGTCGAGTTCGTGGTGAAGGAAGGCAAGCGCTTCTCGCGTTATGCCTGAGGCTCAACGCTGGTCGACGAAGCGTTTGGCCTTCACGTCCTCGGCAAAGGCGCGGGCAAGCGCACCGTCCTCGACCAGCGTCACCGTGGGCGTCACCTCGAAGGTCGCGCGGATCGCGCGCGCGAGCGCCCCAAGCTCGGCCGCGCGGTCGCAATCGCGGCGCAGCTCGACCTCGACCCGCAGTTCGTCGAGGGTTTCGCTCGCCGCGGCCGCGACACGAAAATCGAGGATGGCGGCGCGGCGGTGCATGAACTCCTCGAAATCGGCGTGGTTGATGTTCACGCCGCGCACCTTGAAGAAGCCGGTCGTGCGTCCGGCATGGCGGAAGACCGGAAAGAGCGCGAGCTCGTCGCCCCCTGCGCCCGCAGGCATGAGCGTGCCGAGATCGCCCATGTTCCAGCGCAGAAACGGCGTGACACTGTTCGTGTAAAGCGGCGTCATCAGCAGGAGGCCGGTCTCGCCCGCCGGCAGCGGCACATGGCTCGTCTCGTCGACGACTTCGAAGAAGAACAGATCGTCGAACAGGTGGAAGCCGTCATGCACGCTGCTCTCGCTCCCGAGCGGCCCGCCTTCGGCGCAGCCGAAATGGTCATAGACTTCAGCGCCCCACAGCGTTTCGAGCTTGCGGCGCTTGGCCGCCGTCAGCAGCTCGGCGGCGGAGACGAGCCGGCGCACGCCCGCCGCCGCAAGGTCGAACCCCTGCGCCTCCGCCATGGCGGCAAGCTGCAAGCCGTAGCTCGGCATACCGAGCCAGATCGCGGGGCGCATTGTGCGGATCAGCTCGAGCTGCATCTCCGATGGCGTGTTATTGCCCGATCCGGCGCAGATTGCGGCCACGCCCATGCTTTCGGCCGCTCGCGCGATGAGGCGGCCGAGCGGATGAATGCCGATGGGGAATGACACGTGCGCCACGTCGCCGGCGCGGCAGCCGGCGACGTGCAGGATGCGGCGATAGCCCTCGAACGAGGCGCGCAGATCTTCGGCCGAGCGCCCGTAAAAAAGCGGCTTGCCCGTGCTGCCGCCGGAGCGCCAGTAGTCGATAACGTCGCCCCTCGCCGCGTCGCTCGAAAAGCGGGCGGCGAAATCCTCGGGCGGGATAAGCCTCAGTTCGTCCTTGGTCAGGACGGGAATGCGGCTCCATTCCTCGGGATCGTCGAGCCGGTCGGGAACAATGTGGTCGAGCCGGCCGCGGTAGTAGGGCGAGCGCAGAGCGCGCTCGAAGGCGAGACGCTTGCGCGCGTTTTGCACCGCTTCGATGTGCTGCCGCGACGGAGGGGGAAAGCGGAGGCGGTCGAGCTCCATGCGTTTAGGTTGCGGCCTCCGGCAGGCGGAGCCCTAGCTTCGTCACGATCGCCTGGGCGCGCGCGACGTAATCGGCACGCATCTCCTCATTCTTGCGCTTCTTGATGCCCCAGCGCCGGAACATCTCGTTGTTGCGCGACCCCGCGCGCCCGAAGAAGGCCGGAATGAAGGGAAAGAAGCGGTCGATTGCCGCTTGAACCGCGGCCTTGCCCTCAGCCGTGGCGCACAGCTCCTTGCAGAAATCGACACCGAATGAGGAATGGAAGACTTCCTCGGGCATGATGAGACGCGCGAGATTCCGGAGCGGCAGGAATGTCGAGGCAATGAGGTCCTCGACCTGAAGAATTTCCGCGAGGTCGCCGATGCATTTGGTGACGCAGAATTCCTCCCACGTAGCGAGCTCGAAATCGAAGATCGACAGCGGCTGGTGTCCTTCTGGCGTCATCTCCTCGGCCGGGATGCCGATTTCTTCGCCGAGCTGGCGAAAGCGCACATGATGTCCGTATTCCTCCATCGCGATGCGGCAGGAAAGCCACTTCGCATAAGGCGTGGGCGCGAGCGCGATCGCAGGCTCGTCGAAGACGCGCGCGCCGTAAAGCTCGTTGACGGCGTGACTGCGCACGATCTTGCGCACCGCCTCCTGGAATTCGGCGGGTGCAGCCGCGAATTCGGCGACGGATTGCACTTCGGCCATGGCATCGCTCATGGCGCAATTAAACCCGATCCGCGGCGAGGCGGCAACGCGCCCTGTTGCCGCTTGCGGGCCGCGGACTGGCATGAAATGCTATGCGTCCAACGCGCCGCGCGAGACGGTGCGGACGAGGGAGGATCGATATGAAGGCAAAGCTTGGCCGTCGCGAGTTCCTGATTGGATCGGCCGCCGCATCAGTGTTGCCGCGCGTGTCCTTTGCGCAGGGCGCGCCGTTGCGCGTCGGGATGCTCATGATCGGAACCGGGCCGCTCGCCGAGGGCGGCAAACAGATGCAGCAGGGGCTCACCCTGTACCTCAAAGAGCGCAACTACACTCTCGCCGGGCGTAAGATCGAGCTGACGGTCGCGGACACTGGCGGGAACCCGGCGGGCGCCAAGAACAAGGCGCAGGAGCTCGTCGAGCGTGACAAAGTCGACATCATCTGCGGGCCGTTCGCGGCGTTCGAGATGCTGGCCATCACGGACTATGTTCAGGACCACAAGATCCCGACGCTGGCGCTCGCCGGCGCCGACGACGTAACGCAGCGCCGGCCCAATCCCTATTTCCTGCGCTCCTCGGCCACCTCCTCGCAGGCGATGCATCCTCTGGGCGATTACGCACGCAAGGAAATGAAGCTCAGCCGCGTCGCCGCGCTGTCCGAGGATTTCGCATTTGGTTACGAGAACATAGGCGGCTTTCAGCAAGTGTTCGAGGATGAGGGCGGGCGCGTCGTCAAGAAATTGTGGCCGCCGCTCGTGACCGGCGACTACACGCCGTTCCTCGCCCAGATCTCGGATGTCGACGGCGTTGCAACGGGAATCACCGGCTCGAATCCGATCAAGTTCGTCAAGCAGTACAAAGACGCCGGTATCAAGGTCCCGCTCATCGGTGGCGAGGGCACGGCCGACGATTCGTTGTTGCCGCGCTTCGGCGACGAGGCGATCGGTCTCATCACTGCATGCCCCTATTCAAGCGATCTGCCGTACGAGTCAAATCGCCGCTTCGTTGCCGCCTTCGAGAAGGAATACGACACGGTCGCAGGCTTCACTGCGCTCACTTTTTATATCAACGGTCAGATCATCGAAGCAGCGCTCAAGGAAACTGGCGGCAAAACCGACGACAAGGAAGAGTTCATCAAGGTGATGCGTGCCCTCAAATTCACGGAGACGCCGCGCGGCCCGATGCACTTCGACCATTTCGGCAACGTTGTCGGCAACGTCTATATCCGCCGCATCGAAAAGAAAGGCGGCAAGCTCGTCAACACCACGATCAAAACCTATGAGAATGTGAGCCAGTTCTGGACCTACGACGAGAAGAAGTATCTCGCCCAGCCGGTCTATACCCGCGACTATCCGCCGCTGAAGAGCTGAGCCTCTTGGACGCCGCGTCCGGCTCTGGCGCCGGTGTGCAAACGCAATGGCCGGGACGAGCCCGGCCATGACGCTGCGGTAGTATTGTCGTTCTCGAGTCAGCCCGATTTGCGCGGGCGACCGCGGCCGCGCTTTGCAGGGGCCGGCGACTGCAACATCGCGAGCGCTTTCGGGGGCCGGCCGCGCCGGCGCGGCAGCTCCATGCCGGGCTTGCTCCCGGCCATCGCCAGCGTCAGCGGTGCGCGGTTCAACGCTTCGGCGAGGCCGCGGCTCGCCGCGAGCCATCCTGCTGCAAAACCCTTGTCGAATTCCGTCGCCATCGCTCACCTCAAAACACAATTTCGAGGGCTGAAACCCACGAAATTCGAAAAGGTTCCCAAAAATGAGAGTGGCGCCGGTATGCCGCTGCGCCTAATGGGCGAGGAGCACGGGCAAAAGGCTCGCGCCGATGACATGCCGTGTTGCGCCACCGAACAGAAGCTCGCGCCACGTTGCGTGTCCATAGGCGCCGATCACGAGGAGATCGGCATCCGCATCGCGCGCCTCGGCTAGCACCTGCTCGCCAGCCCCGACACCCGCGACCGGCGCCACTTGGCGGTGCGTCGCCGCGACCCCGTGCGCTTTCAAATATTCCATGAGCGCGGTGGGATCATCGTCAGGCGCTTCGCCGACGGTCACGACCGTGACGCTCTCGGCCTTCTCGAGAAGCGGCAGCGCGAACGTGACCGCGTGTACTGCTTCGGCTGATCCATTCCAGCCGACGGCGATGCGCGTGCCGATCTTGTCGGGTGCGGAGGCCGGCGCCAGGAGCACCGGACGGCCCGAACGCACCAGCGTCTCCTCGATGGTGTCGGTGTGCGGCCGCTCCACGACGCGCTCCGAACGGCCGAGCACGACGAGATCGAAGTAGCGAGCGCGGTGCGCGACCAGCACCGGCGCATAGCCCGTCTCGGCACGGAAAGATGCATCACCCGGAACAGCGAGCCCGTGCCGCCCGGCCGCTGCCGCGAAGGCCGACTTCGTCGTCTCGGCAAGCTTATCGGTATCGGCGATCATCTTCTCGATCCAATCGCCGGAGATCGGCATGTTGTAGCCGTCGGCCGCAAGTCCGATGATCTGGGCCGGGTCGAGCTTGACGTGGAATGCTTCAAGTCCCGCGCCGACGCGCTTGGCGATACGGCACGCCGTCTCGATAGCGCCGTCGCTCGCTGTACCGCCGCTCGCGGCGACAATGATCCGTTTCAGAGCCATGATCGATGCTCCCTGCCGTGCCAGCCGATGACTTTTTGTGCCGCGCCGGCCGACGAAAGTCCAGATGATCGCCCATCGGCATGGCCACAAGCGCTAGGGCTTTGATCGAAATCGCCTCTAGCCGATCGTTAGGTTGCTGCTATTATCGCGCCGGGCAGGGGACGACGATCCCCGTACGTGGAGGGAACGCATGAAAAGGCTTGGTCTCGCTGCAACTGCGGCAGTTCTGCTCGTTGCGCCGGCGGCATTCGCCGAGGACAACATTGTCGTCGGAATGACGTTGTCCCAGACCGGCTCGCTCAACGTCGATTCGTTGGCGCAGCAGCGCGGCGCCGACATGTGGCGCGATCAGGTTAACGCCGCGGGCGGCATCAAGGTCGGCGGCAAGAGCTATACGGTGAAGTTCGTAACCTATGACGACCAGTCGCAAGGGAGCCGCGTGCAGCAGCTCTACACGCGCCTTATCGTCCAGGACCATGCGCAATTCCTGTTCGGCCCATATTCCTCGGGCCTCGTCGCCACTGCCGCCGTCATCAGCGAGCAGTACGGCAAGCTCATGGTCATCACCGGCGGCGCCGAGCCCAAGACCTACGAGCTCGGTAACAAGTACCTATTCCAGGCGATCACCCCGGCCGATGGCTATCTCAAAGGCGCGGTCGATGCGCTGCACAGCAAGGACCCGCACGCCAAGGTCGCGTTCGTCTATTCCGACGATCCGTTCTCCAAGGCCGTGATTGAGGCGGCCGAAGGTCAGTCGAAGGAGGCCGGGTTCGAAGTCGTCATGAACGAATCTTACGGGCCGAGCACGACCGATTTCGGGCCCGTCATCAATAAGGTGATCTCGTCGGGCGCCGACGCGTTCATGGGCGGCGGCCATTATCCCGACAGCGCCACGCTCGCGCGCCAGCTCTATGACCAGAAGGCGAACTTGAAGTGGGAGTCGCTCCTGGTGGCACCGGGCGATTCCAAATTCGCGACGCTCGGCCCGGCGGCCTTGGGCGTCAGCACGGGCTCGCAATGGGAGCTGTCGGTCAAGTTCACGCCGCAATTCGGCCCGTCCGGTGCCGAGTTCGCCAAGGCGTTCAAAGACAAGTACAACATCGACGCCGACTATCATTCGGCTTCGGGCTACACCGCCGGCATGGTGCTGCAGCACGCGATCGAGCAAGCGGCCTCGGTCGATCCCGAGAAGGTCACGGCGGCGCTTAACAAGATGGACGTCACCACCTTCTTCGGCCACATCAAGTTCGCGACCGATCCCGGCCACCATGGCCTTCAGGTCGCGCACGACATGGTGCTGGCGCAGTGGCAGATGAAGGACGGCAACCTCGTGCGCAACGTGGTGTGGCCGAAGGCCGCGGCGAGCGCCGATCTGCTCTTTCCCATCCCGTCGCATTGAGCGTTCGCTAGCGCGTCGTTGTGGTCGATCGTTTCAAGTCGATGGTCATGGCCGGTGCGACGCCGGCCGTGACGCATCGCGATTGAGCCCGCTGCCATGTCGGGCATCGTAGCCTCGATCATCGACGGCCTCCTGGTGGGCTCGGTTTATGGCTTGGCTGCGATGGGCCTGACGCTCATCTGGGGCGTCATGGACGTGGTCAATCTGACGCACGGCTCGATGATCGTCGCCGGCATGTTCGGGCTCTTCCTTCTGACGGCCGGTCTCAATCTGCCGCCGTACGCGGCTTTGCCGATCGTGCTCGCCGGCGGGTTCCTCGCTGGCCTTGCGCTTTACTGGATCGCGGTCCACCGCATGATCGGCCGTCCGCCGCTCATGAGCCTTCTCTCGACCTTCTCGATCAATTTCGTGCTGATCGGGCTTGGCACGGCCGTGTGGGGAACGGTGCTCTTCAACGTGCCTGTGAGCGTCCCCGGCTTCACCTTTGGGCGCTACACCTTTCCCGGCACGCATATCGTTGCCGCTGTGCTGACGGCGCTGCTCGCGCTCCTTCTTTATTTCTTTCTCTATCGCACGCGGCTCGGCAAGGCGATCCGCGCCGTCGCCGGCAATCGCGGCGCGGCCGAGCTCGTCGGCATCCCGACGACGCGCGTGCTGTCGTTCGCGTTTGCCCTCGGCGCCTCGCTTGCCTGCGTCTCCGGCATGCTGATCGCGACGCTCTTTCCATTCACGCTTCTTTCGGGCGACGTCTATCAGCTCAAGAGCTTCATCGTCATCGTGCTTGGTGGGCTCGGCAACCCGACCGGCGCGCTCGTCGGCGGCCTCGCGCTCGGATTGCTCGAAGGGCTGCTGACACCGTTCATGCCGGTGAGCTGGACCGCCGTCATCGAGTTCGCGCTGTTCGTGGTCGTGCTGATCGCCTGCCCGACGGGCATCTTCGCCTTGCGCCGCTCGTGACTGACCTTGCCTCGACACACGTCGCCCAAAGGCGCGATAGCGTCTTGCGGCGCCCGTTCTTCTGGGTGATCGGGGTCGCCGTCATCGTGTTCGCGCTGGCGCCGTGGATCGGCAACGACGTCGAGCTGCGCGAAAGCTTCATGCTCGCCACCATCTACGTGATCCTCGCGAGCAATCTCAACGTGATGATCGGCTATGCCGGCTACATCAATTTCGGCAGCATCGTTTTTTTCGGTCTCGGCGGCTATATCTGCGTTTATCTCATGGCGGTGCCGCAATGGCCGTTGGCGGCGGCGGCGCCGGCCGCCGGCGTCATCGTGAGCGCGCTCGCCTTGCCCTTCGGCCTTGGCATCCTGCGCCTGCGCGGCGCCTATTTCGCGCTCGCGACCATCGGCGTCAACGAGGCGGTTCAGGCCTTCGTCACCAATTTCAAGCCGTGGGGCGGCGCCTCGGGCATGTATCTTTCGACCGCGCTCTTCAAGCCCCTTGGCGGGCCGATGCAGGCGCTATGGACGATCTATTTTCTGCTCGTCGCCATCATGGGCCTGTCGCTCTATCTGAGCTGGGGCATCAAGATCTCAAAGTTCGGGCTTGGCCTCCTCGCGATCGGCCAGAATGAGGACGCTGCCTCGGTGATGGGCGTACCGACGCCGCTCTACAAGGCGATGGCCTACTGCGCGACTGCGTTCCTGCCGGCGATGGCGGGAGGGCTTTACTTCTTCAAGGGTGCTTTCATCCAGCCGAGCGATGCGTTCGATCTCACCTTCTCGACCGAGGCGATCGCCATCGTCATGCTGGGCGGGCAGGGCACGATCGCGGGCCCGGCGATCGGCGCCTTCTTCTACGAGCAGCTGCGCGGCTGGCTTCTGACCTCGGAGACGTTCTCGAACTTCCAGCTTGTGGCGGCGGGTGCGCTGCTGCTCGTCATCGTCCTGTTCCTGCCTGGCGGGCTCATGGGCTGGCTTTATCAGCGCTGGCCGCGCTTGAGCCGGTGGATTGAATGAGCGCGATCCTCGAGCTCGAGGGCGTGAGCAGGAATTTCGGCGGCCTCAAGGCCATCGACAACCTGAGCTTCGTGGTCAACGAGCGCGAGATCCTAGGCCTTATCGGCCCCAACGGCGCTGGCAAATCGACGCTCTTCAATCTCATCAACGGGGTCTTTCCCCCGGACAGGGGCCGCATCCGCTTTCGTGGGGTCGACATCACGGGCGAGCCGCCCTATCGCATAGCGAAGCACGGGCTCGCTCGCGCGCACCAGATCGTACAACCTTTGGAGCAGATGACGGTGCTCGAGAATTGCACCGTTGGCGCCTGTTTCGGGCGCGAGAGCCTGTCGCGCGCCCGGGCGAGCGAGGTGGCGCGCGAGGCGGCCGTCTTTGTCGGGCTCGAGGACCGGCTTGAAGTCGCGGCCGCGCATCTCAACATCGCCGGCAAGAAGCGCTTGGAGCTTGCCCGCTCGCTCGCGGCCCAGGCCTCGCTCCTGCTCCTCGACGAGGTTTTGGCCGGCCTCAATCCGACCGAGGTCGATTACATGATCGGCGTCATCCGCCGCATCCGTGAGCGCGGTATCGCCATCCTGATGATCGAGCACCTGATGCAGGCGATCATGAGCCTCTCGGACCGCGTGGTCGTGCTCAATTCCGGCCAGAAGCTTGCAGAGGGCGCGCCGGCCGAGGTCGCCAACAACCCGCTCGTGATCGAGGCTTATCTGGGCGACCCCGAGCTCGCCAAGGAATTCCGCGGAGAGGCGAGATGAGCACGCCGCTCCTCGAGGTGTCGGCACTCACGGCCGGCTATGGCGAGGTCCAGGTGCTGTGGGACATATCGCTCAAGGCCACGGCCGGCGAGCTCACGACGATTGTCGGCGCGAACGGCGCCGGGAAGACGACGACGTTAAAGGCCGTCCTCGGCAGCATCGCGCCGTGGGGCGGCCGCGTCGTCTTCGCCGGCGAAGATGTGACGCGTCTTCCGGCGCATGCAAAGGCCGCCCGCGGCCTCGTCCTCGTTCCCGAGGGGCGGCAACTCTTTGCCGCCATGACGGTCGAGGAAAATCTCGAGATGGGCGCCTATTCGAAGCGCGCCGCGCGCACCTTTACGCAGCACTTTGATCATGTGCTGACGCTGTTCCCGCGGCTCGCGGAAAGGCGGCGCCAGAAGGCCGGCACGCTCTCGGGCGGCGAGCAGCAGATGCTGGCGATCGGCCGCGGCCTTATGTCGGACCCGCAGATCCTCATCATCGATGAGCTGTCGCTCGGCCTCGCGCCCGTCGTGGTGCAGCAGCTTTTCGGCACGCTCACGGGGCTGAAAAAGGAAGGCCTTACCATTCTCCTCGTCGAGCAGAACGTGCATCTGGCGTTTGCCGTCTCCGATCACGCTTATGTCGTCGCCGAGGGCCGCATCTTCACCGAAGGCCGGCCTGCCGAGCTTGCCGCGCGGCCCGAGATCAGGCGGGCTTATCTCGGCCTCTGACCCGCGCCTGGACAAGCGTGCCGCGCCCGGCTTGGATGGCGCTCGCGCGAGTCCGCGACCCAGGGAGATGCGAATGATCGACTTCTACGCGCTCACCAGCCCCAACGTGCAGAAGATATTTCTGATGCTCGAGGAGACCGGGCTCGAATATCGGCCGATCTATGTCGACGTATGGAAGGGCGACCAGTTCAAGCCGGAATTCCTGAAGCTCAATCCGAATGCCAAGATCCCGGTGATCGTCGATCACGACGGGCCGGGCGGCAAGCCCTACACATGCTTCGAGTCGGGCGCGATCCTCATGTATCTCGCCGAGAAGACCGGCAAGTTCCTGCCGAAGGACGCGGCCCAGCGCTTTGACGTGATCCAATGGCTCATGATCCAGATGTCGGGCGTCGGACCGATGTTCGGCCAGTTCGTCCATTTCAAGCGCTTCGCGCCGGCGGGCAACGACTACGCGGCCGTGCGCTATCAGACCGAGGTGCGCCGCCTCTATGATGTGCTGGAGCAGCGGCTGGAGAAATCGGCGTATCTCGGCGGCCCCGACTACACGATTGCCGACATCGCGACCTTCCCCTGGACGCGCCAGCACGACTTCATGGGCGTGAAGTGGGATGACCACAAGAACTGCGCGCGGTGGTTCAGCGCGATTGCCGAACGGCCGGCGGTCAAGCGCGCACTTGCCAAGCTCGAGACCATTCCGTCGGTGCGCGACAACGCCAAGCCCGACGATGTCGATCGCTTCTTCGGCCGCGGCCGCTGGGCGCGCGCGTCCTAGTACCGATCAGCGTATTGCCGCGTCAGTGCCGAGGCGCGCGATCTGCGTCGGCGCCCCGCTGCGCGGCACGTGATACCACCAGCCGAGCCGGTTGATCGAGTAATACGGGATATAGCGATCGATCGCGCTGTCGGGCCGCACATCGGCTACGAGGTTGTCGAGCACCAGCGCCTCGCCATCGACATAGACGATAGCGACGGCGTGGTCGGCGCCGAGCGAGGCGTCGCGAACCACGGCGAAGCGCAGGTCCTCCTCCGGCACGCCCGATTGCTCAAGCGCCATGAACTTGGCGATGGCGTAGTCCTGGCATTGGCCGCCGCGGGCCAGAAATTCAAACGGCGTTTCCCAGTGATCGGGGTCATGCCAGTTTGTGACGGCGGGGACATAGCGCACACGGTTCATCGCGTCGTTGACGCGCGCGACGCGGGCGCGCAGCGGCAAGGTCTTGAGCTCGGCGATGAAGGTGCGCCAGCGCTGCGCGGCGCTGCAGACGACGTCGGCCGCCGCGTCGCATTGAGACGGCGGCGCGACGAGGTCTCGCTCGCTGCGTGCGACGACGCCGTCCCACTTTGTGAAAGGCGCGAGATTCGTCGAGTAGACCTCGCGCGTGCCGAAGAGCCCGGCCGCCCCGGCGGGCGGCACGACAAGAAAGGCAGCGAGGACGAGGAGGCAGGCGCCAATAAATCGTCGCAATCCGGAACCCCATTCGGCGGCCCCGCTACCCCGGGCTTTGGCCCGGCGCCGGAGGCTTTGCGTCCCCGGGTTGCCCCGGGTTTGCCTTTTCGTGGGGTGACTTCCGTCGGAAGGCGCACCACCGCGATCAACGGCGAGTGAAGCACACCCGCCGCTAACATTTGCTTAACTCGTGCGCTTCCGCTTCAGCGCAGGCTATTTGGAAGCACCAAAGAGGCCTGCGGCGGCGGTCTCGTTAACCGTGACGTGGTTGTCGTCGAGCAGCTTCGCGACATAGGCCTGGCTCGCCTGCGCGGTCTTGGTCTCGCGCAACACGGCGACGAACTGGTCGTGCACCTGGGCGTAGTCAGCGGGCTTGGTACCGAGCAGCATCATGATATGCCAGCCGCCGGCGGTGTGGACCGGTTCGCTCACGCCCTTCTCCGGCAAGGCGGTGACGGCGCCCAACATTTCGGGCAAAAGCTGGCTCTCGGGAATCCAGCCAAGATCTCCGCCTTTGGGAGCGCTTGTCGTATCGTTCGAATTGGCCTTGGCGAGCGCGGCAAAGTCGGTGCCCTTGGCCCTGGCCTTCTTGGCGAGGTCCTGAGCCTTTGTGGCGACGGCGTCGAGCGCGTCCTTACTCGATCCCGGGGTCTCGGCGAGGAAGATCTGCGCCAGGTGGTATTGGTGCAGGCGGTCGCGGTTGGCGTCGTACGCGGCTTTTACATCGTCCTCGGTCGGATAGTTGGCGGGCAATGATGCCGCGCGCAGGAACGTGGAATAAACCACCTCGTCGCGCGCACGCGCGATTGCCGCCGCGACTTCGGGTTTCTTGTCCCACGACTGCTTCGAGGCTTCGGCGAGCACAAGCTTTCGCGCTATCGCAGAGCGCACGACTTGGTCCATCAGCTTCGGCTCCTTGGCCGCCGCTTCGCGCTGCTGCGGATTGAGCGCGTCCAGGAAGTCCTTGATCTCCGACGCCTTCACCTGCTGCGAGCCGATACTGGCGACGACGGGATCGTCGGCACGCGCCGGCAGATATGCGGCGAGAAGCAGCATGCTGGCGCAGATCGCGGGCTGGATTGACCGATGCATCATGTTCACCTTTCGGAAATTTTGTCGGCGCGTACCTTCATTTGAGCGCACGGGCAATGCGGTCGCGCACGCTTGAAATGACGCTCTTCCAGTCGCGCGGCGCGGGTTGGCGAATGAGGCGCAGCGTCGGATACCACGGCGTGTCCTCGCGTTTCCCGAGCCAGCGCCAATCCGGCGTGTAGGGGATGAGGACGAAGGCCGGGCGTCCGAGCGCGCCTGCCAGATGTGCCACCGCCGTATCGACTGTCACGACCACGTCGAGCTGCAGGATGAAGCGCGCGGTGTCGACGAAATCGTGGATCGCGGGTCCGAGGTCGCGAACGAGGATACGCGCGCCGATCGCAGCGAGGTCGTCCGCGCGCTCGCCTTTCTGGAGGCTGTAATACTGCACGCCCGGCAGATCGCAGAGACCCAGCATCTCCTCGAGGCTGAGCGACCGGTTCTGGTCGTTGGCGTGGCGCGCGCGCCCGGCCCACACAAGGCCGATGGTGGCGCGCGTGCCGGGGGGGCGCGGCAGGACCGGGCCGCTCGCGGGGGCGGCGATATAGGGCACGCGCGCGGGCAGGTTGGCGAGCGTGATGCCGAGCCGGTGCGCGAGGCTCATGAGCGGCAGGTGGAAATCGGCCGCCGGCAGCTGTGATCCCATCGGCCGCAGCTCGGCGATGCCGGGGAAATTATGGAGGAGCCGCAGAAGCTCAGGCGGGCTGTCGAAAATGATGCGCGCATCCTTGGCCGCCACCAGCGGCAGGAAACGAGCGAATTGCAGCGTGTCGCCGATCCCCTGCTCGGCATAGACATAGAGCGTGCGGCCGGCCAGATCCTCGCCCTGCCACAGCGGCAGCGGCGTGTTGCGCACCGAGCGCAGCTTCGGGTCGAAGCCGAACTGCGGATCCTCGAGATCGAAGCGTGCGTCGTAAGCCGCGAAGCCGCGCTCGTAGTCGCCACTTGCGAGAAGCGCGAGCGCACGGTCCCACGCGATCGTGCGGTTCATCGGCACGATGGCGAGCGCGCGGTCATAGCATTCGACCGCCTCGGCGTGCTCGCCGAGCGCGAAATGAAGAAGTCCAAGATTGTGGTAAGTCTCCGGCCGGGCCGCGTCGAGCGACAGCGCGAGCCGGAACTCTGCCATCGCCGCGTCGAACTCCTGCGCGAGCCACAGCATGTTGCCGAGGTTCGAATGCAGGATGGCCGATTGCGGCACGTAGGCGATAGCGCGCTTGAGACAGGCGATCGCCGCGGGGATGCGCCGCTCGGCTTTGAGCAACACCGCCGCGTTGTTGTAGACGTCGACATAGGTCGGGAAGCGCTCGATCAGGTCGCAGTAAAGCGCGAGCGCGCCGGCGCGGTCGCCGGTGCGTTGGCGCTCGTTCGCCGCGGCGAAGAGCTGGCGCGGGTCGGCTTGCGTGGCGGGTGCCGCCGCGGTCGGACCGGCGGCGCGCTGGGCGGGCTCACTCATAAAGCGCTTGCATGTGGCGCGGGCGGAAACCGGCCGATTGTAGCAAGGCAGAGGTAAAAAAGCAGGCTGCGCCCGCCCGCGCCGCCTCGCCTTCGCGATCTGTGGGCCGGGGAGGGGGCTATTTGGCCGCTTCCCGCCGCGCCTCCTGGATCGCGCGCCAGACCCGTTCGGGTGTGGTCGGCATGTCGATATGACGCACGCCCAGCTCGGCCAAGGCATCGACCACCGCGTTTACGGCGACGGCCAGCGCCGGGGTCGTGCCGCCTTCGCCGCCGGAGCGCACGCCGAGGCGGTTCGACGGCGCCGGCACCTCGGAGAGCGCGGTGGCGAAAGAGGGCAGGATGTCGGCGCGCGGCATCGCATAGTCCATGAAGGTCGCGGCCAGAAGCTGGCCGCTCGCCGCGTCGTAGTGGGAATTCTCCCACAACGCCTGGCCCACGCCCTGGGCGATGCCGCCATGCGTCTGCCCGTGCAGGATGAGCGGATTGACCGCGCGCCCGACATCGTCGACCGCGGCATGGCGCACGAGGTCGACGAAGCCCGTCTCGGGATCGACCTCGACTTCGGCGATCTGCGTGCCGTAGGGAAAGCTCGCCAGCGGGATGGTCTCGTCCGAGACGGCGCCCAAGGCGCCCTGCAATTCGCGCGGCAGGTCTTTGCGTTGGGCGGCCGCCGCGGCGACCTCGAAAATGCCGACCTCGCGGTCCGTGCCCTTGATGCGGAAGCGGCCGCGCTCGAACTCGATGTCGACCTCGCCCGCCTCGAGCAGGTGCGCGGCGATCTTGCGGCCCTTGTCGATGATCTCATCGGTCGCCTTGCCAACGACGATCGTCGCCATCTTCATCGAGCGGCCGGAGTGCGATCCGCCGCCGCCGGCGATCCGCGCCGTATCGTGCGCGACATAGGTGATGCTGTCGAACGGCACGCCGAGCCAATCGGTCACGAGCTGCGCGAAGCTCGTCTCGTGCCCCTGGCCGCTGTTCATCGTTCCCATCACCAGCTCGACCTTGCCCTCGGGCATGACCGTGATCTCGGTTCGCTCGCGCGGGTTGCCGCTGGTGATCTCGATGTAATTCGAGACGCCGAGGCCGCGGAGCTTGCCGCGGCGGCGTGATTCGGTCTTGCGCGCCGCGAACCCGACATAGTCCGCAAGCTCGAGCGCCGTCTCCATCGCTTCGCGATAGCGGCCATTGTCGTAGGTGAGGCCCAGAGGGTTTGAATAAGGCTGCAACTCCGGCGGCACCATATTGCGCCGGCGCAGCTCGACCGGGTCGAACCCGCATTGATCCGCGGCGAGATCCACAAGCCGCTCCATGACGAAGATCGCCTCGGGCCGGCCGGCGCTGCGGTAGGGCGTGGTCGAGACGGTGTTGGTGACGACGGCGCTCCCGCGGAAATAACCGACCGGGATGCGGTAGACGCTCGACATGAGGCCGATGCCCTTGCGCAGCGACACGAAAGCCGCGGCATGGGCGCCGATATTGCTGACGTTGGTGCCGCGCAGCGCCAGGAAATTGCCGTCTTTGTCGAGCGCCAGCTCGGCCGTCACGGTGAGATCGCGGCCCTGGTAGTCGGACAGGAACGCCTCGCTCCGCTCGCACGTCCACTTGACCGGGCGCCCTGCGCGTTTGGCCGCCCAAGGCAACAGCGCATATTCCGGGAAGAAGAAATTGCGCGTGCCGAAATTGCCGCCCATGTCCTTGCAGGCGCAGCGCACTTTCTCGGGCGGCACGTCGAGGATGGCGGCAAGCTGCATGCGCTCGACCGCCACACCGCTGCCGGTGCCGGCGTAGAGCGTGTACTCGCCGCTCGCGGCGTCGTAAGCGCCGGTCGAGGTGCGGGTCTCCATCGGCACGCCGGTGACGCGGTTGATCCAGGTATCGAGCCGCACGACGTGCGCCGCGTGGGCAAAGGCGGCTTGGGTCGCCGCCTCGTCGCCCACCTCGATTTCGACGCAGCAGTTTCCCGGCACATTGTCCCAAAGTTGAGGCGCGCCGGGCTTCAGTGCCTCGATCGAGCGTGCAACTGCCGGCAGCACCTCGTAGGTGACGTCGACAAGCTCGGCCGCGTCCTTCGCCGCAGCGATGCTGTCGGCCACCACCATGGCCACCGGCTCGCCGACGAAGCGCGCCTTGTCGGCCGGCATCGGATAATCGGCGGTGGCGACGGCCGCAGGCCCTCGCACCCGTACGGCAACGTCCGGCGGATTGGAGAGGCCGCCGACGGGGCCATGCGGGATGGGTTTGAGGCCGTCGGCGATGTAGTCGGCGCCGGTGAGCACCGCGCGCACGCCCGGCGCCTTCTCGGCCACGCGTTTGTCGATCGCGACGATCCGCGCATGCGCATGCGGCGAGCGCACCAACACGGCATGGAGCAGGCCCGGCAGGCGCAGATCATCGCCATAGCTGCCCTGACCGGTGAGGAAGCGCAAATCTTCCTTGCGCTTTACGGCCTGGCCGATGCCGTTCGGCACTGCGCCCGTATCGTTCATCGTCTCCCAATCCCCGCGCGCCGTTTGGGCGGCGCGCCGCTTCTACCCGAGCGGCCCCAGGAATGCCTCGCCAAGGAACGTGTCGGGCTGCGCCGGCACCTTGTCGGGCCAATGATCGTTGTCGATCTTTGTTCGCTGCGCGGCCGGGCGCGGCTTCCCGTCCCAGCCGATCTGCTCCATGTAGTAATAGAGCTGCATGGCGTGGCCGTCGGGATCGAGCGCGAAGGCGGAATAGTCGATGCCGGGGAAAAGCTCCGGCGGCAGGTATTTGATCGTGACGCCTTCGCCCTTGAGGAACTTCACCGCGTCCTTCAGCTGCTTGTAGTCGCCGACCTGGAGGCCGAACGCCATCAGCGTGGAATCCGGGCGCAGGCCGAGCTCCGCGCGCAGCGCGACCGGATAGAGCGCCATGGTGTGGTGCTCGGTGTTGCAGCGCAGGAAGAGGCAGCGGTGGCCCTTCCAGGTGATCTCCTCGGTCACGGTGAGGCCGAGCGTGTCGCGGTACCATGCCGCGCAGCGCTCGACATCGCGGACGAAGAGCCGGACCGGCCCGATGCGCACGATCTTAAACGGGCGCGCGAGCAGCACGCCGCCCACATCGTATTTCTCTTCAAGCCATTCCTTGGCGCGCCAGCCGGCGCGCGGATCGACCGCGCCGTCGAGCTCATGCGCGACTTCGGCATATTCCGAGCGGTGCGGGAGATCGGGATGGTTGTGATAGGTGATCTTGTGCAGATCCCGCGGTTTCGAGCATCCGTCCCAGCCGATCTGCTCGATCCCGTAATAGAGCTCGTTGGTGTGGCCCTCGGGGTCGAACGGGTAGAAGTGCCAGTTCGAGCCCGGCGTGTCGCGGCCGGAGCGGCGGATGCGCACGTCGCGCTTTTTCATGAAGTCGAGACCCTCGACGACCTCGCGCAGCGCGCCAACCTGCCACGTGATCTGGTTGGTCGTGACCTCGGGGAACTCCTTCGATTCCGGCAAAAGCGCCTGGCGTGCGCGGCGCGGGAACCAGACGAAAGAATGATGGTCGGTGCCGTGGCGGCTGAAATAACCGACCGTTGAGCCGACCTTGGCCTTGAGCTCGGCCGGAACGCGGGCGCCCATGTCGAGCTCATCCGACACGCGGAAGCCCAGAAGCCGCTCATAGAACCAGCGGCCTTTCTCCGGATCGTCGATATCGACCCCGAAATGGCCAAGCCGCCGCACCCGGAAAGGCCGCGGCAGTTCGACGTCGCCTACGCTAAAGGTCTGCTCCAGCGCGGGATTGATCGTGTCGGGTGCCATCGGAGTCCTCCGCTCGAACGCTCGAGCGCCATGATGGAACTTCCGGCACGAAAATGCAAAACCCCGGCTCAGCCGTCGACGCGCTGGAACCGGTGGCGGTCGCTCAGCACGGCGAAGGACAGGCTCTTGAGCTTGGTCGGGTCGCCGGCCGAGACGAGGCGGGCATAAGCGAGCCCGTCAGTGCCGGTGATGATGTCGCGCACGACCCATTCAAGCCCGGGACGGCCGAAATTGCGCTGGTGCACGTCCCGGAAACGCTGGCCAACCGAAATCAACGATGCAGTAGTCATGTGATGCGACTGGGGGGCAAGAGCGCCGCGACGTGCGGCAGGAGAACCCTATTCCGATCGGCCCTTAAGGCTCAAGCGCAATCGCCGAGTTGCGCACAAGATCAATTCACGATGCGCCACGTCCCGTCGGGCTGAAGGCAGGCGGTGCCATACATCGTTTGCGGCGCGCCGTCGATCATGGTCGTGCTCTGGTACTCGCGGCAATAGGGATTGGCGGCCGTCGTGGGGGCGGCGGGCGGCGCCGTGACCGCGGCGGCCGGAGCGGGCGTCGTGTAGACCACAGGCGGCGGCGAGTAGACGACGGGCGGCGGCGGAACGTAATAAACCGGCGGCGGCGCGTACACGATCGGCGGCGGCGGAGGGAAGACGGGAACACCGAGATTGAAGCCGAAGCCGACGACCCCGTGCACGCGCGCGAGGGCCGGAAACGGAGCAAGCGTCGCCGCGATCAGCGTGAGCACGGCCGCGCCGGCGAACGCGCGCCGCATCAGATTCCCGCGCAGTGGCATGATCCATGTTCCTTTTGCCCGCGGCGTCAAAACGAAGACGAGCGGCACGATATTCCGCCGCTAGAACTCATATCCCAGGAGCCAGGAGTCAAGCGAATAGGGCCCGCCGCCATGCACGACAAAAAAGAGCATGCCGGCCGACCACACCATCGGGTATTCGAGCCCGGTGACGTTCCAGAAATATCCGTCGAAGCGCCAGTGCTCGATTGCGGCCATCACTAGAAAGATGAATGCCGCGAGTGCGAGCGGCCGCGTGAAGACGCCGAGCGCGAGGAGCGGGCCGCCAGCAAGCTCCAGCGCCGCGATCGTCAGCGCCCAGAACCAGCCTGGCCGGTAGCCGTGCGCGTCGAGCCCGGCGCCGAGCGCCGCGAGACTGAGTGCTCGGCTGCCGGAATTGGGGAAGAGGCCGAAGACGAAGCGCAATCCATGCGGCACGAGCGCGAGGCCGAGAACGACGCGGGTCAGGGCCTCGGCCACGGGTGCTGCGGCGTGATAAAGCAGCCCGAGCTGCGGCCAGACGAGCGGTGTCGTTCCGTCCATGCACGCCGATCATAAGCCGCGCGCGCGACGCGGGCGAGGTTGTTGCCGCTGCCGCGAAGTCGGCGGTAGACTGTGTCAGAGGAAATTTGCCGCGTGGAGAACGCCATGTCGCTCACCGACGAGAAGCAGACAAGCGGGAAGCAGGACCCGAAGCCCGAGCCGGCCCTCAGCCTCCGTTTCCTGTCACACGGCACGCTCGACTGCCGCGACATCGATTTCTCCCGCAAGTTCTACGAGGAATTTCTGGGCTTCGAGGTCGTGCAGACCTCGGCCATCTCGCTCCTCATCCGCCTGGGCGGCGACCATTGCTATGCCGTGGTGAAGAGCAAGAAGGTCGGCGTGATGAACCACCTCAATCACAATGGCATCGACGTAAGGACCAAGGAGGAGGTCGACGAGGCGCACCGCGTCGTCACCGAGCAGGCCGACAAGTGGAAGATCACCAAGGTCACCAAGCCGTTCCTTCAGCACGGCACCTACAGCTTCTATTTCTATGACTGCGACGATAATTGCTGGGAAATCCTCACCAATCCCGAAGGGGGCTATCGCTGGCTCTTCGAGCACGGCGACATGACCGGCAAAGGCCATCACGACCGCAACTTCAAGCGGCCCGGCGTCGACGTCTGAAGCGGCTGCACGCGTCAGGCATGTCCGCCCGCGCCTGGCGCGCGACGTCCGTCCAGCAGTAACGCAGTATGATCGTCGCGCTCGTCGTTGCCTGCGCCTTCTTCATGGAGACGTTCACCGGCACCGTTATTACGACGGCGCTCCCGGCGATGGCGCGCTCGTTCGGCTCCGATCCGGTACGGCTCTCGTTGGGCGTCACCGCCTACATGCTGAGCCTTGCCATCTTCATCCCGCTTTCGGGCTGGGTGGCGGACCGATTCGGCTCGCGGACCGTGTTTCGGGCCGCGATCGGCCTCTTCACCCTGGCCTCGGTCTTTTGCGGCCTAAGCGATAACCTCGCCGAACTGGTGCTGGCGCGCGTCGTCCAGGGTGTCGGCGGCGCGATGATGGTGCCGGTCGGCCGCCTTGTCATGTTCCGCAGCGTGGACCGCTCGGAATACGTGCGCGCCATGGCATGGATGACGGTGCCGGCGTTCGTCGGGCCGATCGTGGGGCCGCCGGTCGGGGGCTTCATCACGACCTACCTCACGTGGCGCTGGGTCTTTTTCCTCAACGTGCCGATCGGCCTGCTCGGCATGGTGCTTGTTACATACCTCATCGAAAATTATCGCGAGCCGGTGGCACGGCCGCTCGACTGGCTCGGTTTCGTGTTGAGCGGCGTGTCGCTCGCCTCGATCCTCTACAGCCTCGATCTCGCGGCGCACGGATCGCTCGGCGATGTGCTGGGTTTCGCGGCGTTGCTCGCTGCCGGGCTCGTGATCGGCGCGCTCGCCGTGCTGCATGCGCTGCGACATCCGACGCCGCTCCTCAACCTGTCGCTTTTCCGCCTTCCAACCTTCGCGCTCTCGGTCTGGGGCGGCCTGTTCTTCCGCACCAGCGCCGGGTCGATCCCGTTCCTGCTGCCGGTTTTCCTCCAGGTCGGGCTCGGCATGACGGCATTCGTCTCCGGAATCCTCATCTTCGCCGATGCCATTGGTAACTGCGCGATGAATGCTGTCGCGCCCGCGGCGTTGCGCCGGTTCGGATTCCGCACCGTCGTGGTGTGGAACGCGGTCATCAGCGCGGCGGGTATGGCGGCAAGCTCCGCCTTCGACGCCAACACGCCGCACGCCGTCATCTTCGCGGCGTTCTTTTTCTTCGGCTTCATGCGCTCGTTGCAATATAACGCGCTCAGCACGCTGCAATATGCCGACATCCCGGCGTTCGAGCTGAGCGGCGCCACGAGCTTGGCGCAGATGGTGCAGCAGCTTTGCAGCGGCACCGGCGTGGCCCTGGGCGCGGTGCTGTTGCAGCTCATGCTGGTGCTGCGCGGCGCGGGCGCGGAGTCCCTCGGCGCGCGCGACGTGCGGGTTGTCTTCATTGTGATTGGCCTCTTTGCGCTGCCATCGCTACTCTTTTTCCTCCGTCTGGGCGCCGACGCGGGTGCGGAACTGGTCGCCCCGCGCGCGGCCGCAAGGAACTCGATCGCGGCGCCGTCGGCGGATTCGTCATAGACACGCGGGGTAGCGCGGTCGCGATTTTCCCTACCCAGTCGAACCTATCGGGCGTAAAGTAGGTGCGAGACAACTAAATACGTGGGCGGGCAATGTTTGAGCTTAGAAACACGCTGCCGTTTCTCCTCAACCGCACCGGCATCCGCATGGCGGAGCTGTTCGGGGAGCGCGATCTTGCGCGCTTCGGCGTGACCTTGTCGATGTACCGTGTGCTTGCGGTGCTGCACCGCCAAGATGATGTGCGCCTCGGCGAGCTCGCCGCACTCGCCGATATGGAGGTCTCGACGCTCTCGCGGCTCATCGGCTCGATGCAGACGAAGCGGCTCGTGTCGCGCCGTCGCTCGGGCAAGGACGCGCGCGCCGTGCGCATCCGCGCCACCGACCAGGGCCGCGCGCTCGCGCAGAAGCTCATCGCCGCCGTCGCCAACTACGAAGATAGCGTCACGGCAAGCCTTGGCGTCCGCCAGGTGCAGGAGCTGAAACGCATGTTGGCTCAGATCGCCGATACGATCACTGCGATAAAGTCCGGGCAGGATCAGGGCCGGACGCGGGCGCGGCGGCAATCGGCCGCGTAAGAGCGCGGCCCATCGCGCGGCCCGCGAAGAGAGAGGGATGAGGATCGCGGATCGCACGAGAGGCTCGCTCGGCGCCGGCGCAGCGGCGCTTTCTTTGCTGCTTCTTTCTGGCTGTACCGCCAAGGACGTGATGGCGACCGATGGCGCGGGCTATGTCGCCGATGCCGCGCAGCGTGTCGCGAATGTCGACTGGAGCAAGGCCGAGACCGTCGACATCGCGCTTTCGGAATACGATTTCACCCCGGCCGCGCTTAGCTTCCACCAGGATCATCCCTACCGACTCCACCTCGCCAACAAGGGCGGCGATGTGCACGACTTCGCCTCGAAGCCGTTTTTCCAGGCGATTGCGGCGGCAAAGCTCGTCACGTCCGGCGCGACGACGGAGATGCCGCGGCTCGAGAGCATCGGCCTCAAGGCGGGCGAGGCGAAGGACCTCTACTTCGTCGCGGTGACGCCTGGGACCTATTCATTCGACTGCCGCGAGCCGCTCCATGCCATGTTCGGCATGACGGGCACGGCGCGGATCGACTGAGGCCTAATCCACCGCCGCGGCCGTGCTAGAATAGGTCGAAAGCCGAAGGGATCTACTTGCCATGATCAATCTTCAGGACATCCGCTATCTGCGCATCGGCACCCCCGATCTCGACAGCGCGGTCCGCTTCGCTACCGATGTCGTCGGGCTGCAGCTTGCCGCTCGCGACGGCAAGACCGTTTATTTCCGCAGCGACAAGGTCACGACCCGGGGCGATACACGCGATCACACGCTCGTCTATTTCGAAGGGGATCCTGCGGATCACACGATCGGTTTCGACCTCATCGATCCCGACGATCTCGACAAGGTCGCGGCCGAGCTCGAGGCCGCTGGGCGTCCGGTCCATCTCGGCACGCGGGAGGAATGTGAAAAGCGCCGCGTCCGCGCCTTCATTGCCTCAAGCGATCCCACCGGCAACAAGATCGAGATCGTGGCGCGGCCCTATCACACCGGTTTGCGCTATTTCCCTGGACGGGACGCCGGCATCACCGGCTTCAGTCATATCGGCCTTTACACCAAGGATGCGGCGCGGGACGAGGCGTTCTGGACCCGCATCTGCAACGCGCGCGTGAGCGACTGGATCGGCGACGCGGCCCTCCTGCGCATCGCGACGGCGCATCACTCGCTCGCGCTCTTTCCGGCGCAACGCACCGGCATCCAGCACATCAATCATCAGGTCGAGGATGTCGATGACGTGATGAAGTCCTGGTACTTCCTCAAGGAGAAAGGCATCAAGATCCTGCTCGGCCCCGGCCGCCATCCGCTTTCAACCGCAATCATGCTTTATTTCCGCGGGCCCGATGGCACGTGCTTCGAGTATTCGTGCGGCGTGAAGCACATCCGGCCCGAGGACGAGGCGGCCTATCGCCCGCGCCAATTCCCGTTCGACCAGTATGCGGTGTGCCTCTGGGGCTCGCGGCCTGACGCCGAGCTCTCCGCCTTCCCGCAGGGCGGGGACGCGAAGCCGCCGCTGCGTGCGGTCATGTATTGAACGAAGGACAGGGGAGGGACGACATGGCGAAATATCTCATTCACGCCGCCTACACAGCCGAAGGACTGCGCGGCCTGCAGAAGGACAAGGCGTCAGGGCGCCGTGAGGCGATCGCGAAGGCGATGGAAGCCGTGGGCGGCAAGCTCGACGCGCTTTATTTCAGCCTTGGCGAGGACGATGTCCTCGTGATCGTTGATTGTCCCGATATCGTCAGCATTGGCGCGGTCGCCATCGCCGTAAGCGCGACCGGCCTCGTGCGCACACGCACGACCGCGCTGATGACCGTCGAGGAAGTTGACCGCGCCCTCGCCAAGAGCCCCGCCTACCGCCCGCCCGGGAAATAGGGGCCCTAACCGACCTTGAGATAGATCAAGGCAGCAGGCGTGGGTTCCTCCGAGATTGGCCGCCCATCTTGGAGGAACCGAAACATGCAAATCTTCAAGCGCGCTGCGTTGCTGGTCTCGATCGTGGGATCGGCGGCTCTTCTCTCGGCATGCGTGTCGAGCGACAGGTACGGCTATCTCGAAAATCAGTTCACCGAGATCCAAAAGCAGAACCAGACGATGGCGGCGCAGAATTCCGCCGATCGTGCGGAGATTTCCGCGATCAAGCAGCAGATGGCCTCTGACGAGCAGCACATCCGCCGGCTTCAGGACGCGATCAAGTACACCGTCAACAGCGACCTGCTCTTCCCGTCGGGCTCATGGAAGATGTCGGCCGGCGGCGAGCAACTCATCGCCAAGCTCGCGCCGCAGCTGGCGCCCTATCAGCAGCAAAAGATCGTCGTCAACGGCTATACCGACAACGCCAAGGTCGGCGCGGCGCTGCGGAAAGACGGTGTCAAGACGAACGAAGAGCTGTCGCAGAAGCGGGCCGACGCCGTCATGGCCTACCTGGTCTCGAAGGGCGTGAACAAGGACTTGGTATCGGCGCACGGCTATGGCGAGTCGGACCCGATCGCCCCGAACGACACGGCGCAAGGGCGCTCCGAGAATCGTCGGGTCGAGATCCAGCTGGCTGAGTGATGGTCGTTTTCGGAGCCCCGCGGGTCGAACCGCGGGGCTTCGTCTTGCTTCGGGCGACGCCTTAAGCCTTCCGCCGCATCTCCGACGAGGAATTGATGACGGCGTGGATGTTACGCGCGAAATCGACGGCGCCCTCGGTCGACATCGTGAAGGCCGTGCGCGCATATTCCTTGACGCCGCGGACCGCCGGCATCGGCGCCTTGAGGATTGCGGCTTTCAGCTTCTGCACCGTGTCCTCGAGCGCCGCGGCCGGGACCACGTCGCTGACGATGCCGAAGCTCAGGGCGCGCTCGGCGCTGATGACCGCGGTCGAATAGACGAGATAGGCAAATGCCTTCTTCGGCACGCGGTCGATGAAGGACGACATGACCATGGTTGGCAGGATGTTGTGTGCCATCTCCGGCACTTGGAACTGTGCCGTGTCGGCCGCGAGCGTGATGTCACAGATCGCTGCGACGGCGCAGCCGAAGCCCAAAGCGCGTCCCTGCACCACGCCCACGACCGGCACCGGTGAATTGCGGATTGCGCCATAGGCGTTGAAGACGACGTCGAAGGCACGTTTCCGGTCATAGGCCTCGACCGGGCCCTGCGGCGCCTGGCCCATCATGGCGCGGCCGATGCAGAAATCGTTGCCGGCGCCGCGCAGGATGACGAGCTTCGTGTCTGCGCCCGCGTCTTGGATGAGCCGCGTCACCTCGACCGCCATGTCGTCGGTCGCGCCGTTGCCGTGGTCCGGCCGGTTGAGCGTGATCTCGAGCACAGCGCCGTCGCGCTTCGATAGGATGTCCGGCATGTCGCCTCCCTGGCGTGAAAGAAAGCCCTCTCGCCCACAAGCGGCGAGAGGGCTTTTTGCGTCAGAGCCTCACGGGCTCAGATGGTGGATGAACTTCTCCGGCGGCGCCTCGCCCCATTGCGAGGTGAAGCCGACCTCGACCGAGACGAGGTTCGAGCCGTTGGCGAGATTGAGCCGGTCGCTGTCGGCCCAATGCTCGTGCACGCGGCCCCACGGGTCCGCCCAGTAGTCGTAAACCTGGCTCCCGAGCAGGTGGCGGCCGATGCCCCACATGTGCTCGTACTTCTTCTTGCCGACGAGATATTCGTGGCCGATGAACACGTCGTCGATGTCCTGCACTTCGAACGAGAAGTGGTTGAGGCCGGTCTTCTCGTGCTTCATGCAGAAGAAGGCGTGGTGATCGACGTACTCGTCGCCGTTATCGCAGCGGTTGAACGAGGCGATGATGTTCTCCTTGGGCCCGGCATAAAGATCGTCCGAGCACACGAGGCCGAGCATGTCACGGAACCACTTCACCGTCTCGACATTGCGCGGCGTGCCCATGACGCCGTGCGCGATCCGCTTCACGGACGACGCACCCTTGCGGATGCGCATGAGTTCGCCGCGCCGGTTGAGTGGGATTCCGCCGGAATTGACGGCCTGCCGCGGCGCCTGGATCGGCAGCACCGAGTCCATGCCGTAGACGACCTCGATCGTGTAGCCGTTCGGCTCTTTGAGGCGCACGCGCTGACCGCCGCCGGGCTCGTCGATGTGCTCGATGCCCGAGGCGCCCGGCGCCTTCGCCAGCGCCTTCAGGTCATCCTCGCTCTTCGCGTGCCAGGCCATGCCGATGAAGCCGGCATCGCCCTTCTCGGTGACGTGAAGATGATGGAATGGATCGGTACCGCGCATATAGAGCGCTGTCGGTGTGCGCGCGGCGCGCACCAGGCCGAAATCAGTCAGAAATTCCTCGGCCACGTCGAGATCGGGCGACCGCAGCCGTCCGTAGGCAATGTCCCAGACCTTGATGACTGCCATGGTTCCTCTCCCAGGCGCGCGTTCCCGCACGCTCCCATTTGTCTCGCGCGAATGATAGCCGAGCGCCGATCCTTTGCCCAGATGGCGGCCGGGGCACGCCCTGTCTCGCCGCCCGCGTCCGTCCTATGATCCGGGCGGGCGGTTCGAGAGGTATTCGCGTGCTGAGGGATGAGCGGCGCCGGCGCTTGGCCGACGCGATGAGCGAGGCGCGGATCGATGCGCTCGTGGTCTACGGCAATGCGTGGCAGGGCGACTATCTGCGCTATGCGTCCGACTTCGGCATCCTCGAGGGAAGCGGCATCGCTATCGTGACGGCGGATGGACGCGCCGAACTCTTCCTCGACAGCGCTACCGAGATCGAGCGCGCCGAGGGTGAGACGTCGGGGCTCGCGTTGAACCTTGCGCCCGACCTCGCGCACGCGGTTGCGAAGCATCTTGCCCGTCTCGGCAACCGCCGCATCGCCGCGGCGCCGCAACGGTTCCTGCCGAGCTACCTTGCCGATCCCGGGCGCGGCTTCGCGCTCGAGGATGGGACGGCGCTGTTCGACCGCTTGCTCATGCACAAGGTCGCGGCCGAGCACGATGCCTTGCGCCGTGCGGCCGCCATCGCCGACGAAGCCTATCTCGTGTTCCGTGAGGCGGCGCAGCCGGGGCGGCGGCAATACGAGCTGACGGCCGCCGTCGAGGCGTTCCTGCGGCGCAAGGGATGCCCCGACAATTTCATGATCCTGGGCTCGGGCGGCAAGGACGTGCTCGGCATGACGCCGCCGTCCGACCGCCTCGTCGCTGCCGGCGACCTCGTCACCACCGAGCTGACGCCCGCGATCGAAGGCTATTACGCGCAAATCTGCCGCACGCTCGTCGTGGGCCGCGCCAATGACGCGCAGCGCCGGGCGCACGCGCTCTATCTGGAGGCGCTTGAGGCCGGCATTGCCGCCGTCCGCCCCGGCGCCACCGCCGCCGACGTGGCGCGCGCCGAGAACGACGTGTTCCGCAAGCACGGCTTCGGCGACTATGTCACCGACCAGTACACGCGCGTGCGCGGCCACGGGCTTGGCCTCTTCGCCGACTCGAAGCCGCACATTCTCGAGGACGTCCACACGAACCTCGTGCCGGGCATGGCGATCGTCGTGCATCCGAACACCTACCATCCCGAGGTCGGCTACATGGTGCTGGGCGATTCCGTGCTGGTGACAGAGACAGGCGCCGAGGTGCTGACGCGCACGCCGCGCGAGCTGTTCGAGACGGGCGTCTGATGCGGCGCGGCCTCATCGCCTGGTCGAAGGCGGAGCTGCCCGAGGCCGCGCTCGCTGCGCGCGTCGCGCGCGCGCAGGTCGTGATGGGGCAGGCCGGTCTCGCCGCGCTGCTTTGCTATAGCAACAACACGCGGCCCGCCGCGGCATCCTATCTTTGCGGGTTCGTGCCGTACTGGTCGGAAGGGGTGATGCTGCTGCCGCGCGAGGGCAGCCCCTATCTCGTCGTCGCCCTATCGAAGCGCGTTGCCACCTGGATCGAGGCGACGAGCCGCGTGGCCCGGGTCATAAGCACTGGCCGCTTCGGCGCCGAGGCGGCAAAGGCGATTGCCGCCGCGGGTGGCGGCACGGTCGGCGTCGCCGATCTCGACAATTTCCCCGCGGGCATCGCCTCCGACATGCGCGGCGCCGGCGCCACGCTCGCCGACGCGACCGCGCTTTTCGCCGAGCTGCGCGCCGCCGCCGATCCGGCGGAGCTGGCGCTTGGCGCCAGGGCCGCGGCAATAGCGCATGCGGCGCTTGCGCGTATCTCGGGCGCCGAAGCCGATACGGGCGCGGCGATTGCCGCGGTCGAAGACCACGCGCGCGTCTCCGGCGCCGAGGAATGCTACGTCTCCGCCGCGCCCGATCTCGCTCACGATCGCCGTCTCCTGCGCATCGAGGGCCGCGTCGCGCTCGGCGCGAGCTACGCCATCCGCGCCACCGTCGCCTACAAAGGCACTTGGGTGCGGCTCGCGCGCACGCTCGTCCGCGATCCGGCGCGCGCCGACCTGCCGCGCAAGGCGGCCGAGCGCTTTGCCGCCGCCGTCGCCTCGCTTCCGGACACGGCCGGGTTTGCCGGCATGACGTCCTGGCTCATCGAGGGCTGCCGCATCGCGCAGCCGCTTGAGCCCTTGGCGGGCGCACGCCTTGCCACGCCGCACGCGCTCGAGCCCGGCCGGCTCGTCACCGTCCAGGCCACGCTCGAGATCGACGGCGTGCCCATCGTGCTGGCGGCGCCAGCGCTCATCGGCGCTGCGGGCGCGCCAGCCGCGCTCCTCGTTCCTCCGGTCTTCTAGGGAGTCCACCGATGCCCAACGTCTCCGGAAAACGCGCTTTCCTCGAGCTCCTGAAGCAGAACGGCGTCGAGGTCATATTCGGCAATCCAGGCACGACCGAATTGCCCCTGATGGACGCGCTCGCTGTCGAGGACGAGCTGCGCTACGTGCTGGCGCTGCAGGAGGCGGCGGTCATGTCGATGGCCGACGGCTATGCCCAGGCGTCGGGCAAGCTCACGGCGGTGAGCCTGCACGTGACGCCCGGCCTCGGCAACGCCATGGGCATGCTCTACGACGCGCAGAAGGCGGGCGCGCCGCTCATCGTTACCGCGGGCCAGCACGACCAGGGCTTCAACCTGACCGAGCCCATCCTATGGGCCGACCTGCCGACGATCGCGAAGCCGCTCGTCAAATGGTCGGCCGAGGTGCGCCGCCTCGCCGATCTGCCGCGCATGGTGCACCGCGCGGCAAAGACGGCGCTGGCGCCGCCGACGGGCCCCGTGTTCCTGTCGCTGCCGGCCGACGTACTGAAGGAAGAGGGCGAGATCGACATGCTGGCGCCGACGCGCGTGGCGCCATACATGCGCGGCGATCCCGAGGCGGTCGCGAGGGCCGCGGCACTGCTCGCCAAGGCCGAGCGGCCTGTCATCATGGCGGGCGACATCGTGGCGCAGAGCCGCGCGCTCAACGAGGTGGTGGCGCTTGCGGAACTATTGGGCGCGCCGGTCTATGCCGAACTCATCCCGAGCACGGCCTCGTTCCCATCCTCGCATCCGCTTTTCCGCGGTAACATCGCGCGCGTCGCGCCCTCGACGCGGAAAGTCTTCGCCGAGCACGACCTGTTGCTCTCGATCGGTGCTGATCTTTTCTCGCTGTCGCTGCCCTCTGATCAGGAGGCGCTGCCGCCGGGCTATCCCATCATCCATATCGATGTCGACACTTGGGAGCTCGGCAAGAACTTCCCGACCGAGGTGGCGATCCTCGGCGATCCCAAGTTCACCGTGCCCGACCTTACGTCCGCCGTTGGTCAGGCGATGGGCGAGCGCGGCAAGGCGCGTGCGCGCGAAAAGTTCGAACTCGCAAAGCGCGCCAACCTCGAAGCGCGCGAGACGCTCCGCGCCAAGGCGCGCGACTTGCGCGGCAAGCGCCCTGTGGAGCCGCTCGCTCTCCTTGGCGCGATCGGCGAAGTCCTGCCGAAGAACGCGGTGGTGATCGAGGAGACGATCTCTTCGAGCAGCGGCCTGCGCAACCTCATCACCGCCGACGATCCGCAAAGCCTCTTCGCGCTGCGCGGCGGCGGCATCGGCTGGGGCCTGCCGGCGACGATCGGCGCCAAGATCGCGCTGCCCGACCGGCCTGTCGTCGGATTGATCGGCGACGGAAGCGCCATGTATACGTGCCAGGGCCTGTGGACTGCGGCGCGGTACAAGATCGGCGTGGTGTGGATGATCTTCAACAACCGCTCCTATCGCATCCTGAAACAGCGCGTGAACGCCATGCGCGGCTTCGCAGCGCAGACCGATCGCTTCGTCGCGATGGACCTCGTCGAGCCCGAGATCGACTATGTCGGCCTCGCGCGCTCGCTCGGCGTTTCAGCCGACCATGCCGAAAGCGTCGATGATGCAATCGACCTCTTGAAGAAGGGGCTTGGCGGCGGCGCGCCGCTCCTGATCGACGTGGCCTTGGACCGCGCCTTCAAGCCGGTGTAATGGCCAACGATCTGGAGCGTGCCAAGTTCTGGCAGGAATTCATCTGCACGAGATGTGATTTCCCGGAACCTGAAAAGCTTCGCGTGCAGTTCGCTGTCGCTTCGATTACGCGCTTCTGTGATTGCGGTTGCAACAGCTTCGACGTGTCGGTCCCCGCTTCTGCGGACATCGAACCGCTTGCGACAAAGGCAAGTTCACATCAGGCAGCGTTTTTTGACGCTACCTTTGCGGTTAGCGAGGACGAGTTGCAAACGCTCGAAATTGTTCTTTTTGCCGACGAGAATGGAAACCTGTGCGGCGTCGACGTCATGTTTTGCGCAAACGCTTTTCCGGTCCCCGACGTCTTCGACATTCGAGGTGGACCATTCACCGGCATCAACCGGGTGCTGAGGAATACAGCGAAAAGCGGGTTATGATCCGGCGGCACGGTTCACACCGATCTGATCGAGCGCCGCGCGGCCCAGGATACCGAAGGGATTGGCGTAGGTCTCGCTCATCTCGAAGTGGTTGTAGTGCTCGCCGACGATGAGCTCGACCTTCTTTCCTGCGGCCTTGAGCGCGGCGGCGAAATCGCGCGACTGGCGCTGGAACTCCGGCGTTTCGAGCGTGCCGTATGCGAGGACGAGCGGTGCCGTGATGCGGTCGAGATGGCGGATCGCCGACAATTCTTCCACCATCTCGTCGGTGAACTTGACGTATTTGCTGCGCGCCGAAAGCCGCACCGGCGCCAGATCGTACATGCCGCTGCCCAGGATCGCTCCCTTGATGAAATTGTCGGGCGCGCCGTAGTTGCGCCAGTTCGCGATGAGCGCGCAGCTCGCGAGATGCGAGCCCGAGGAATGGCCGCCGATATAAATGCGTGCGGGATCGCCCCCGATCTTGGCAGCGTTTTTCCAGACCCACGCGATACCGCGCCGCACCTGCTCCGCCATCGGGAAGAGGCTTCCGCCCGCATCCTGCACGGCGACGAAATCGAGCGCGACGAAAGCGACGCCCGCGCGAACGAACAGTTCGGCGGGATAGGCATAGTCCGCCGCGGTGCCGGCGCGCCACGCGCCGCCATGGACGAGGACGAAGATGGGGGCGTTCGGAGTTTTCACGCGGAACACGTCGAGCCCCTCGACCGCGCTTTCGCCATAGGCATAGTGCTCGGGCGCGCCGAGGCGCTCGCGCACGTCGTCGCTGAGGCTGCTGCGGCGCGCGCCGAGCTGTTCGCGATTGGGCGCATAGGCCGCCTGGTCATAGGCCGCGTCGAGCTCGGCCTGCGTATAGTTCAGGAAGACCTTGGGCTCGGCCGAAGCGCGCTGTTGCATCACGAAACTCCATCGGGTTCACTGGCGACGGGATTCTAGCATGGAATTCGCGCCGTCGACGACCGAGCGGGAGGTGGAGGACGCCGTCGGGCGTGTCTGCGCCCGCTTCGGCGACGAATATTGGTTAGGCCGCGACCGCGACGGCGTCTTTCCGCACGAGTTCCACGGCGCGATCGCGGCCGGCGGCTGGCTCGGCATCTGCATCCCCGAAGAGTTCGGCGGCGCCGGCCTCGGCATTGCCGAGGCCGCGGTGATGATGCGCACCATCGCGCAATCGGGCGCAGCCATGGCCGGCGCCTCCTCGGTGCACATGAACATTTTCGGGCTCAATCCCGTCGTCCGCTTTGGCACGGCGGAGCAGAAGCAGCGCCATCTGCCGCCGCTTGCGGCCGGCAAAGTGAAAGCGTGCTTTGCCGTCACCGAGCCCAATGCCGGGCTCGACACCGGCGCGATCGAGACGCGCGCCGAGAAGAAAGGCGCGCGCTATGTCGTGACGGGGCAAAAGGTTTGGACCTCGACGGCGCAAGTCGCGGACACAGTGTTGCTCCTCGCGCGGACGAGCCCGCGCGATGCGGTGAGGAAGCACACGGACGGGCTCTCGCTCTTCTACACCGCGCTCGACCGCCATTTCGTCGATGTGCGTGAGATCGAGAAGATGGGGCGCAAAGCGGTTGATTCGAACATGCTTTTCATCGATGGGCTCGAGGTACCGGAAGAGGACCGCGTCGGCGCCGAAGGGCAGGGGTTCGAGATCCTTCTGCACGGCCTCAATCCCGAGCGCATCCTCGTTGCTGCCGAGGCGGTCGGTATCGGCCATGCGGCCATCGCGCGCGCCGCGTCTTATGCCAAGGAGCGCATCGTGTTCGGCCGCCCGATCGGCGCGAACCAGGGCGTGCAGCATCCCTTGGCCGAGCGTTGGATGGCGCTCGAGGCCGCGCGTCTCATGGCCGCCAACGCGGCGTGGCGCTACGACCAGGGGCTTTCCTGCGGCGCCGAGGCGAACGCCGCCAAATATCTCGCGTCGGAAGCGGCGATCCGCGCGTGCGAGACGGCGATGCTGACGTTGGGCGGCTATGGCTATGCCAAGGAATATCATGTCGAACGCTATCTGCGCGAGGCGATGATCACGCGCCTTGCGCCGGTGACGCCGCAGCTCATCCTGTGCCACATCGCCGAGCGCGTACTCGGACTGCCCAAATCCTACTGACTTATTGTCATTGCCAGCGAAGCGCAGCAATCTCAGGGGATCGCGTCGTCGCCTCCGGCTTCTCGCGATGACAAAGTGGAGGGAGTGATGCCGTCGAACCTGCGCGTGCCGTTTCCACCAGACCCCAATCCGAAGAAGCCGAAATTCGCGGTGCCGGCGGGCGCCATCGACACGCATTTCCATGTCATGGGTCCGCCGGAGGTCTTCCCCTTCGTCTCGACCCGCCTCTACACGCCGCCCGCGGCACCGATCGAGCATTGGCTGCAGATGTCGAAGGCGATCGGCGTCGAGCGCGGCGTCATGGTCATGCCGGCGGTGCACGGGTTCGACAACCGCGTGATGCATGATGCGCTGGCCAAGGCCGAGGGACGCTTGAAAGGCATGGTGCGCGCCAATCCGGAGTCGACGGCGGCCGACAACAAGACGCTCAATGGCCAGGGCGTGCGCGGCATCCGCTTCAACGCGCGGCCCGGCCTTGAGGGACACTACGACCGCGACGAGACGCTGCGCATCGTCTCGCGCATTCGCGACCTGCCGTGGTGCGCGTGCTTTCACATCGAGGCCGATCTCCTCGTCAAGGAGGCGGAAACGCTACGAAAGCTCGATGTGCCCGTCATCATCGATCATTTCGGGCTGGTCGATCCGAAGAAGGGCGTCGATGGGCCGGAATTCCGCGTCGTGCTCGACCTCCTCGGCGAGAAGCACATCTGGATGAAGATCGCGACCGCCGATCGAATGCTTCATGCCGGCGCCGAGTTCGGCGACATCGTCAAGCTCGCGCGCGCCATCATCGCCAAGGCGCCCGACCGCACCATCTGGGGCACCGATTGGCCGCACGCCTATACTTATAAGCCAGGCGAGATGATCAATGACGGGGACCTCATGAACATGATGATCGACTTCCCGCCTGATCCGGCCTCGCGCAAGGCGATCCTGGTCGACAACCCCGCGCGCCTCTTCGGGTTCTGATCCCATGGCGATCCTGCTTGCGCCGATATCCGGCCCCGAAAGCGACTGGCGCGCTCTTCTTGCCAAGGCCTTGCCCGGCCGCGAGGTCCGCTACTACCCCGAAATCGGCGATCCGGCCTCGATCGATGTCGCGTGCGTTGCGCGCATTCCGCGCGGCTTCCTCGCGAGCCTGCCGAACCTGCGCCTCATCTGCTCGCTCTTCGCGGGGCAGGAAGTGCTGCTCGCCGATCCGACGCTGCCGAAGAACGTGCCGATCGTGCGCACCGGCAATACCGATGGCGATCGCTTGATGGACGAGAACGCGCTGATGCACGTGTTGCGCCATCACCGCGGGCTCCCCGACTATGCGCTGGCGCAGCAGCGTCACGAATGGGCGAGGAAGCGCGTGCTGCGCCCGCACGAGCGCACGGTCGGCGTGATGGGGCTGGGGCCGATCGGCCTCGGCGTCGCGCAATGTCTCGCCCGCCACGGCTTCAAGACCGCGGCCTGGGCGCGCTCGAAGCGCGCGCTCGACGGCATCGAGGTCTTTGCCGGGCGCGGCGAGCTTCCGGCTTTCCTTGGCCGCAGCGAGATCGTCGTGTGCCTCCTGCCGCTGACGCGGGAGACCGAGAACATCCTCGACCGCGCCGCCTTCGCGGCGATGCCCAAGGGCGGCGCCGTCATCAATCTCGCGCGTGGGCAGCATGTGGTCGAGGGTGATCTCATGGCCGCGCTCGATGCGGGCCATCTCAATTCCGCGACGCTTGATGTGTTCCGCGAGGAGCCGCTGCCAAAGGAAAGCCCGATCTGGGCGCATCCGCGCATCACGCTGATGCCGCACGTGTCGCGCCGGCACGACCCGGTCGATATCGCGCCGCGCATCGCCGAGCATGTGGAGCGCCTCGAACGCGGCGAGCCGCCGCAACAGGTCGTCGACCGCGAGGCCGGCTACTAAGCTGCTACTTCTGCGCCTCGTCGGGCTCGGGCTCGGGAATGGGCTTGCGGATGACGCGCCACGTGCGCGCGACCGCATTGTCGCACGCGAGCTCGTCCTGCTTTACCTGCACCGCCTTTGTCAGCTCGTTCTTGGCCGGCTTGTAGTTGGGCGAGGTGCGGCTCATCGCATCGATGTGCGCCTTGAGCGTGGCAAGGTCGTCGGCGCAGTCGGCCCAGGCCGGCGCGGCCGCGCAAAGAGAGGCGAAAACGAGGATCGCGCCAAAGCGTGTCACGGCGCAGACAAACGCCAAGATGCCGGCGGAGTTCCTCAGGCGGTGAGGACGATCTTGCCCCGTACCCCGGTGCGGCTCATCTCATAGGCCTCGCCCGCCTGCGACAGCTTCATCACGCGCGCAGCCTGCGGCTTGATCTTGCCATCATCGACAAGCCGCGCGAGCCGCTCGAACAGCGGGCGCTTGCCGCGAATGTCGGCGCGCGCGATCGTGATGCCGGGGCGCGGCTCGCCCGGCGGCAGGGGCGCGGCCGAGATGTAGACGAGCCGCCCGCCCGGACGCAACACGGCCTGCGAGCGGCGATGGACCTCGCCGCCCACCGTGTCGTAGACGAGGTCGAGATCCTTGACGCGCGCGGTGAAATCCTCGGCGTCATAGTCGATCGCGAGATCGGCGCCGAGCTCGCGGAGGCGCGCGAGGTTGGCGCGCCCCGCGGTGGCCGCGACCCACGCGCCTACGGATTTCGCGAACTGCACGGCAATGGCGCCCACCGCGCCCGCGCCGCCATGAATGAGGATGCGCTCGCCACTCTTGAGCTTGCCGGTATCGTCGAGCGAGATCATCGCCGTGGCGGCGGCCAGCGGCAGCGAGGCCGCCGCGACGTGATCGAGGCTCTTCGGCTTCTTCGCGACAAGCTCCTGGTTCGTCGCCAGGATCTCGCCATGCGCGCCGCCGCGCACCCCGTCGACGACGCCGAAGACCTCGTCGCCCGCCGTGAAGTCGTGCACGTTGGCCCCGGTGCCAGTCACGACGCCCGAGAAATCGCGGCCCAGCACATAAGGGAATTTGAGCGCGAGATTGGCTTTGAGATAGCCCTCGCGGATCTTCCAGTCGATCGGGTTGACGCTCGTGGCCTTGACCGTGACGAGCACGTCGTCGGGCCCCGGCGCGGGCGCGGGTAGCTCGCCGAACGTCACGACGCCGGCGCCGCCATAGGATTGGATGTAGTTCGCTTTCATGCGGCCGAAATTATCAGAGCGGGCGGCCGCTGCCTAGCGCTCGGCGGCTCCTGTCTCCTCGGGGAGGCCGAAGACGCGCTGCGCTGCCTCGAGCCCGCGGAGCGAGAAGCGCCCAACCGGGACAAGGCCGGGGCAACGCGCAGCGAACTCGGCGGAGGCGAGGAGCGTGCGGCCCAGTTCGCCCGCGAGCTTCTCGATACGTGCGGCGAGGTTGACGGCCGGGCCGATGCACGTGAAATCGAGCCGCTCCGGCCCGCCGATATTGCCATAGAGCACGGCGCCGATATGAAGCGCGAGACCGAAGCGCACGCGCTCCACGCCTTCGATAGCGTGTGCCGCCTCAAGCGCAGCAATCTCCGCGCGCGCGGCGCGCGCCGCTGCAAATGCCGCGGCGCAGGCGGAAGCGCCGTCCACGTCTCCGCCGTCGACCGGGAAGATCGCCAAAAGCCCGTCGCCGATGAATTTCAGCACCTCGCCGCCGTGGCGCGCGATCGCCGGCACCTGCGCGTCGAAGAAGCGGTTGAGGAGGTCCGTCAGGCGCGTGGGGTCGAGCCGGTCGGCAAGCGCGGTGAAGCCGCGCATGTCGGAGAGCCAGATCGCGGCGTGGATCGTCTCCGTGTCGCCGCGCCGGATCTGCCCGTGCAGGATGCGCTCGCCGGCATGCGGGCCGACATAGGTGTCGAGCAAATTCCGCGTCGTGCGGCGAAGCGCATAGATCTCGGCGAGCCGCGCAAGCGCGGGTGCCACGCGTTCGAGCGCGCGCGTCTGCTCGTCGGTGAAGCCGCCCGGCTGTCGCGTCGTCCACGACACTCCGTGAATCTCGCCGTTCGTGAAGCGCAGCGGGCTCACGAGATAGTCGCTGACGCCGTCCCGAGCGAAGTCGTGGAGCACGTCGAAATCCATCGGACAGCCGGGCTCGCAGAGGCGCCGGCGCATCGGCGCCGCGGTGCGAAATACGTGCACGACGGGGCTGTTGATGAACTGCTGATCCTGCATGATCTCGAACGGCGCCGCGGTTGTCTCGACCGGTTTATCCGGCTGCCAAGTGAAGCGCCGGCCTATGATGTTCGGATGGAGCGTGCGCACGAACACCGATACGCGCCAGAGCGGCACGCCGCACGCTTCGATGCGGCGGCAGAGCTGTTCGAGAATGTCCTCGGCCGTTGCCGCCGTGGGCGCACCCTCGGCGAGCCAGTCGAGGACACTCTCGATGCGGTCGGTCATCCGCGCTTCGGGGGCGGCGGCGGAACCGTGTCGATGAAGCTCTTGCGCGCGCGGATCGCCTCGCCCGCGCGCCTGATGTTCTTCGACGCGGCGAGCATCGCCTCGCCTTCGGGCGTGCGGAAGAAATAGACGAGGATCGGACAGAGCAAGAGGTCGGCCAACGAGATGTCGCCACCGAGGAGATAGGGACCCTCGGCAAGCGCCTCGTCCAAGACCGCGATCTGCTTCTTCGCATCCTCGGCGGATTTGTCGATGATCGCGCGGTCGGGCTTACCGTCGGCCCCGGTGGGAAAGTAATATTGCAGTACGATCTGCCGGATCATCGTGCGGTCGTAGTACGCGTTGATCGCGCTCACCCATTGCTCCATGCGCGCGCGGCGGCGGAGATCCGACGGCGTCAGACGCGGCCCGTCGAACGCTTCGTCGATGTAGCGCAGGATCGCGCTCGTCTCGTAGAGCATGAAGCCGTCATGCTCCATCGCCGGCATCTTGCCGAAGGGGTGGAGACGGTTGAGCGTCTCGCTGTGCGGCGTCGCAGCCTCGAGCCGATGGGGTACGCCCTTCTCGATGCAGGCCATGCGCGCGCTGCGCACGTAGGTGCTTTGCGGAATGCCGTAGAGAACGAGATCGGCCATCATACCCTCCCTTGCTCCAGGTATTTCACCAGCTTCTCGAAGCAGCCCTCCCAGCCTTGCGCGTGGCTATCGCGCGAGCCTTTGCTTTCGAGCCGTTCGTGCGTGAGCGTCAACTCCGTCTTGCCGCCTACGGGGCGCAGCGTCAGGGTGACGAGGCTCTCGTGTCCCGCCTTGTGCGTCAACATGTCTTCCTCCCACGCCCAAGTTAAGACAAGACGCGAAGGCGGCACGATCTCGCGATAAACGCCCGAGACGATGCTCATCCCGGCGGGATTGGGTGTTCCGCGCATGACAATGCGATAGGTTCCGCCGACGCGCGCATCGAGCGCATCGATCTCGGCGCGGATCGAGCCCGGCCCCATCCATTGCGCAAATTGTTTTGGGTCGGTCCAGGCGGCGAACACGGCCTCGCGCGGAGCGTCGAGCATGCGCGTGACGGTGAGCGTCGTGCTATCGCTTACGCTTTGGTCGAGGCTTGTCATGTCTCGCTCCTTTCCGGGTTTCGAGATGAGCGGCGAGCCGATCGAGGCCCGCGTTCCAGAACTCGCGGTGGAATTCGATCCAGCGCCGCGCCTCGTCGAGCGGGGCAGGATTGAGGCGGCAGTATCGCATTTGGCCCTCGCGGCGCCGGTCGATCAAGGACGCGTGCTCCAGCACCTTCAGATGGCGCGAGATCGCCGGCAAGGAGATCGCGAACGGCTGCGCGAGCTCCGTCACGGTCGCCTCGCCGGCGGCAAGGCGCGCAAGGATCGCGCGCCGGGTCGGGTCGGCGAGCGCCGCGAAGGTATGGTCGAGCGAGGGTGTCATATTTAACATATAGGTTAAATATTAATACCACCGGAGTCAAGGGGCCTTTGAGCCGACGCATTACTGCTTCAGGCCGGAAACGACTCCAACCCCGTCATGCCCGGCCTTGTGCCGGGCATTCATGAGTTGTCGCTGAAGGAGAACTTGGATGGCCGGGACAAACCCGGCCATGACGAGCCGCACAACCCTATTCCGCGGCCTTCGCCTCGGGCGGCAATGAAGCGGCGAGCGCGCGACCGAGTGCGTTGCCCTCGGGGTCGGCGAGCGCAGCCTCGCGCAAGCTCCGGACGCGCAGCGCGCCGGCACGGTCGGGGTGTGCAAGCGCGGGCACGACTGCGGCATCGAAGATGCGGCGGTAGCTCGTCCGGCCACGGCGATAGGTGTCGCCATAGCCTTTGAGGAGCCGCGCGCATTGCACGATCTCCTGCGCCAGCTCGGGCGATGCCGGCGCGGCCCGCACGATCGCGTCGAGCCATTCCTCGATCGCGCGTTGCTCCTCGACGAAGCGATGGCTCGCGCGCCGGAAGCGCCGCATCTTGGCGAGCGCCCAGAGCCGCGCGAAGCCGCTGATGCTGGTGCTTTGGAGCCGCATCGGCACGTGGAGCCGGTCGCTGAGGCCGCGCCGCTCGGCCCAGCGCGCGAGCGCACGGCCCAGCCGCGCCGGCAGCACCGCGCTCATCTCGTCGATCCCGGGCTTCAGGAACTCGGTGATCCGCACGGGCTCGCCGGGCCTCGCGCGAATCTCGCGCATGACCTTGGCGAAGCGCTCGGGCCGCGTCTTGAGGTCGGCGACGCGGATCACGTCCTCGTAGGTCATCCAGAGCGCGAGATAGCGCGCCGCCTCGGCCGCGAGATCTCCCGCGCGATCGACTGCCGCGACGCGCCGCACGCGCTCGTAATAGAGCCGCGCGTACTCCGCATCCTGATAGTCGGATGTGCGGCGCAAGCCCTCCTCGACGATCGCCGCGGCAGCAGCGGGGAAATCGCGCCGCACCGTGGCGATGAGCGCCTCGGCGCCGCTGTCAACTTGGCGCGACGCACGGTCGTCGCGCGGCAGAAGGTCCTGTGGCACGCCGGCCTCGCCCAGTTCCCAGCCCTTGGCGAAGGCCGCGAGGTTCTGCTCGACCGCGATGCCGCCCTCGCGGATGGCGTCCTCGAATTTTTGGCGCGCGAGCGGCAAGACGCCGGAGGCCGCGGCGATGCCCAAGAGCACGGCATTGAGCGAAAGATCGCGCGTCGCGCGGCTCTGCGTCAGATCGAACAGGATCGGGCGCCGCGCCAGTGTCCTCGCCGCCTCGAGGATGCGGCTCGTGTCGAAGCGCCCGTCCGCCATCGCCTGCTTCTCGGCGATCGCATAGATGCGGTGGGTCGCGGCGGCGAGCGTGGTGCGGTCGGGCGTGACGTAGCCGCCTTCGAGCGCGCGGCCCGCCTCGATCACCTCGGTCGCCAGCATGACGTCGACGCCGCCGGGGCTCGGATAAAGCCCGAAGAGCGGCCGCTTGCCGCCGAGCGACGCGTGCGTCTCGGGAAAGATCTCGACGTAGTAGGTGGTGGCGCCCGTGCGCTGCGCCACGCCCGGGATTGAGGTCGCCTGCACCGGCAGGTCGGCCGCCATCGCCGCCGCGACGATCCAGTCGGTCAAAACGCCGCCGCCTTCGCCGCCAAGCGCGGCGATGAGCACGGTGACCGGCCGCGCGCTCATTCGGCGGGTGCCGCGGCAGGCGTAGGTGCAGCCCGCGACTGGAGCCAGGCGATGAAGCGATGACGCAGGCGCGCGAGCCACAGGTCGAAGGCGCGCGGGTTCTGGACGATGTCGGCGCGGTAGAAGGACGGGCACAGAACCGCCGCGTCCGCCACCTCGCCGCAGACGCCGCAGCCGACGCAGTCGTTGTTGACGTGCGCCACCGGGTCGGGCCGCAGCGGATCGGGATTGGGCTTCACCGTGAGCGACGGACAGCCCGAGAGGCGGATGCAGGAATGATCGCCGGTGCAGGTGTCTTCATCGACGCCGAAGCGCGTGCGCACGACGCGGTTGCCGTCCTGTACCGCCTTGCGCAGCAGCGGCCGGATGCGGCGCTGGCGCGCGAGCTGGCATTCGCCGTTGGCGACGATGACCTTGAGTCCACGCACCGGCGAGGCGAGCGCGCGCTTCAGGCTCTTCGCCATCGTGCCGACGCTGTAGCTGCGGATCGAGCGCACCCAGGAAATGCCCATGTTGGCGAGCGCCTGCTCGATCGAGGCATTGGCCGTGCGCTGGCCGCCCGCGGTCGTGGACGGGAGATATTGCTGACCCGTCGCCGAGCTATAGCCATTGTTCATGATGACGAGGACGCTGTCCTGGCCATTGAAGGCGGCGCCCGTGACGCCGGTGCTGAGCCCGTTATGCCAGAACCCGCCGTCGCCCATGATCGAGATGACGCGCTTCTCGAACGCGGGCGCAACGCCGGCCGCGCTCGAGAGCCCGAGCCCATAGCCCAGCACCGAGTTGCCGATATTGAAGGGCGGCAAGGTCGAGAAAGTGTGGCAGCCGATATCGGCTGAGACATGGATCTTACCCATATCGCGCTCGACGAGCTTGATCGCCGAGAAGACCGGCCGCTCGGGACAGCCGGTGCAGAATCCCGGCGGCCGCTTCGGCACCGGCGCGCCGATGAGCTTCTGGGCCTCCTGCTTCCACGCTTCGAGCTGGCCCAAACGCTGGCCGATCGCGGCGAGATCGACGCCCTTCGGCACAGCACCTTCGAGGAAGCGGCCGACGCCCTGGAGCATCACTTCGGCCGTATATTCGCCCGCCATCGGCAGCACCGATTTGCCGACGATCGTGGTCGAGAGATCGGCCTTGCGCAAAAGCGCGTTGACCGCCTGCTCGAGATAATCGGGATGGCCTTCCTCGACCATGAGCACCGCGCGCTTGCCGGCGCAGAACTGCGTGATCTCGTCGGGCACGAGCGGATATGTGACATTGAGGCAGAGGATCGGCACCTCGCTCGCGCCGAAGGCATCCGCCAGCCCCAGCTCCGAAAGCGCGCGTAAAACCGTGTTGTAGATGCCGCCCTGGCAGATGATGCCGATCTCTTGCAGCGTGCCGGGGAACAGCTCGTTGAGCTTCCGCCGCCTGATGAAGTCGATTGCGGCAGGGAAGCGATTGGCGATCTTGTCCTTCTCCTGCATATAGGTCGCCGGCGGAAGGCAAATGCGCCCGTAATCGAAATCAGGCTCGGTAAGCTTGTGGTTCTTGCCGATCGCCGGCTGTGCATTGTCCTTCGTCGCGAAGCGCCCGTGAACGTGGCAGGCGCGGATGCGAAACTCCATGATCACAGGCGCGCGCGAGTGCTCCGACAGGTCGAACGCCTCGGCGATGAGGTCGACGAAGCGCGCATGGTCGGGCCGCGGGTCCATGAGCCACATCGAGGACTTCATGGCGAACGCGTGAGTGCGCTCCTGGATGATCGAGGCGCCTTCGCCGTAATCCTCGCCGACGATGATGACGGCGCCGCCTTTCACTCCCGCCGACGCGAGGTTCGAGAGCGCGTCGGAGGCGACGTTGGTGCCGACGGTCGATTTCCATACCGCGGCGCCGCGCATGGGGTAGTTGATCGAGGCGGCGAGCATCGAGGCGGCGCCGGCCTCGTTCGCGGCGGGCGTGAATTGGACGCCGAGCTCGTCGAGGAGCGGCTTCGCATCGCTCAGCACGTCCATCAGGTGGGAGACCGGCGCGCCCTGATAGCCCGTGACATAGCTCACGCCGGCCTGCAACAGGCCCTTGGTGATGGCGAGGATGCCTTCGCCCTCGAACACATCGCCTGCGCCCTTGCGCAAAAGCGCCACTTCCCGCGTGAAGGACCGTTCCATGCGCCTACTCCCGATGCTCTATATTAGCGGATCGGAGGGGGTGGACCCATGGCGGATTTGGCGGCGGCGAAGCGCCGGCTTCTCGCGATCATCAAGGCGAAATCGCTGCTCAAGGGCACGTTCAAGCTCGCCTCGGGAGGCGAGAGCAGCTACTACCTCGACCTGAAGCCCACCATGTTCGACCCCGAAGGCGCGGCGCTCTTGGCCGAGATCGTCTACGCCATGCTCGCCGACGAGCCGGACGTTCGCGCGATCGGCGGATTGGAGCTGGGCGCCGTCCCGATCGTCGTTGCCGTCACGGCCAAGAGCTGGCCCGCACGGCCCATCCGCGGTTTCGTCGTGCGCAAGGAGAAGAAGGGCCACGGCACCGACCAAAAGATCGACGGCAACTACGAGCCCGGTACTCCCGTCATTCTAATGGAGGACGTGACGACGAAGGGCGGCTCGGTGATGCAGGCGGTCAACGCCGTGCGCGGGCAGGGCGGCACGGTGCGCAAGATCATCACCGTGGTCGACAGGCTCGAGGGGGCGTCCGAGAATCTCGCGCGCGAGGGATTGACGCTCGTGCCGATCTTCACGACGAAGGACTTGCTGGACTAGCGAGATGAGTGTGCGCCCGACGACCCCGGAGGAGGCGGAACGCGGCGCGCACGATCTAGACGTGCCGGTCGATCCGATCGTCGCGCGCATCCATGCCTACTGGGACGGCAAGCGCGGCCAGCGCCGCATGCCGAGCCGCGCCGACATCGACCCGGCGGAGCTGGGGCGGCTCGTGCCGCACGTCATGATCTACGACGTCGAGGAGCCGGAGAAGCTCTACCGTATCCGCCTTGTCGGCGGTGTGATCGTCGATTTTTATGGCTTCAACACGACCGGCCAGCTCGCGGGCGCGTGCATGCCGCCGGCGTCGGCGGCGCAGATGCACGAGATCCTGAGCGGCGTCGAAATCGGCCGCGCGCCGCGCTTTCGCGCCGGCTTTGCGCACTGGAACGTGGACAAATCCTATCGCCGGTTCGAGGCCTGCTTCCTGCCGCTCTCGCCCGACGACGACCGTGTCGACAAGATCTTCGTCGGCATCGCCTTCGACACGACAGGCTAGGGTCGGATCCTTTCCGTCATTGCGAGAAACGAAGCGACGAAGCAATCCCACGGAGATTGCTTCGTTGCGCTCGCAATGACAGCCAGTCCGTTACCGTGGCACAACCGCGGTCGCCTCGATCTCGACAAGCGCGCGCGGATCGACGAGGCGCGCGATCTCGACCGCCGTCATCGCCGGAAAATGCCGGCCCATCACGGCGCGATAGGCCTCGCCGATGTCGCGAAGGTTGGTGTTGTAGTCGCCGAGGTCCGTCATGTACCAGGTGAGGCGCACGACATGCTCGGGCTTGGCGCCCGCGGCCTTGAGGACGTCGGCGATGTTTTGCAGCGCCTGCCGCGTCTGCGCCGGGAGCCCGGCGGGAAAATCGCCGCCCGGCGAGCTGCCCCATTGCCCCGCGACATAGATGACGCGGCCTTCCGCCGCGACCGCGTGGGCGAAGCCCTTGGCCGGCGGCCAGCCTTCCGGGTGAATGAACGTGGCCATGGGATCGAGCCTAATGGGCGGAAGCGGCCTGCGCCAGCGTTAGCCCGGCGTGGCGCGCCATTCTCACTCTTCATCGCGGGCGAGCCGCGTCGGCCTCGATTGGGTCAATTTCTTCATTGCCGATGTCCAGTCGGGGTTCGGCTCGTTCGTCGCGTTCTATCTTGCCGTGCTGGGCTGGTCGCGCGGCACGATCGGTCTTGCGCTCACGGTGGCAGGCGTGGCGGGGGTGCTCAGCCAAATTCCTGGCGGGGCGCTCGCCGATGCGACGCGCCACAAGCGGCTCCTCGTCGCGGTGGGTGCGGTGATGATCGCGGCGGCCGCGCTCATCCTTGCGCTCTGGGCGCGCTTTCCCACGGTGATGGCGGCGGAGGTGCTGAACGGCGCTTCGGCCGGCCTGATCGGTCCCGCGATCGGTGCCATCACCCTCGGCCTCGTGGGACGGCGCGGCTTTTCGCGCAGGATCGGCCGCAACAACAGCTTTCAGGCGGCAGGCATCGCCTTGACTGCGGCCGCGATGGGGCTGGCGGGACAATATCTCGCGCCGCCCGCGATCTTCTTTTCCGCAGCGGCGCTGACGCTGCCCGTGCTGGCGGCGCTGCACTTCATCGACAGCCGCGAGATCGATTTCGCGCGCGCCCGCAACGCCGCTTCGCGCGATCGTCCGCACGATGTCGAGCGTCTTCACCGCCTGCTGCGAAACAAGCCGATGGTCGCCTTCATCGCCAGCGCGGTGCTGTTCCGCTTTGCCGACGCCTCGATGCTGCCGCTCGCCAGCGAGAACGTGGCGCTCGCCAAGAGCGGAGCCAACATTCTCTACATGGCCGGGATGGTGGTGGCGCCACATGTCGTCGTCGCCGTCACTGCGCCGCTGGCCGGCCGGCTTGCCGACCATTGGGGGCGGAAGACGCTGTTCCTGGCCGGGCTCACCTTTGAAGCGGTGCGCGGCGTTTTGTTCGCGCTCGTCGCGAGCGCACCGGGCCTCGTCGCGATCGAGGTCCTCGACGGGGCAAGCGGCGCCACGATCACGGTGGTGACCTCGATCATCGCCGCCGATCTCACCGCCGGAACGGGCCGCTTCAATCTTGCGTTCGGCATCATCGGCCTTCTTGCCGGCGTCGCCGCGACCCTCAGCACCTTGGTGAGCGGTTATGCCGTCGAGATTACCGGCCCGTTCTGGGGCTTCATGGCAATGTCGGCGGTGGCGGCGGCCGCGGCACTCGTGGCCTTCCTCTACCTGCCCGAGACGCGGCCGCACGAATATGGCGAGCTTGATTAGATGACGATTGCCATGTCCGCCGCCTCCTGGCCTTTGAGGCGCTCGAGCTGTTTCTTACCGTCGAGATATTGCTGCGGCCACGGAGTGTCGTAGCCGAGCGCCGCGGCGGCATGGAGCGCGAAGCTCGGATCGCTCAGATGGGGGCGCGCGAGCGCGCAAAGATCGGCGCGCCCACCGGCGATGATCGAGTTGACGTGGTCGGGCTCGAAGATGTTGCCGACCGCCATGGTCGCGATCCCGACCTCGTTGCGGATGCGGTCGGAGAAGGGCGTCTGGAACATGCGGCCATAAATCGGCCGTGCTGCGCGCGAGGTGAGGCCCGAAGACACGTCGATGAGGTCGGCGCCCGCCGCCTTGAAGGCGCGCGCGATCTCGACCGCGTCGCTCGGCGTGATGCCGCCCTCGACCCAATCGGTCGCCGAGATGCGCACCGACATGGGCCGCTCCTCGGGCCAGGCGGCGCGCATGGCGCGGAACACTTCGAGCGGGAAGCGCAGGCGGTTATCGAGGCTGCCGCCATACTCATCCGTGCGCTTGTTGGTGAGCGGCGTGATGAATGAGGAGAGAAGGTAGCCATGCGCGGCGTGGAGCTCGAGGAGGTCGAAGCCGGCCTGCGCGCCGCGCCGGGCGGCCGCGGCGAAGGCCTCGCGCACCGCGTCCATGTCGGCGCGCGTCATCTCGCGTGGCACTTGGTTGGCGGGGCTCCACGGCACGGGCGAGGGCGCAATGAGCGGCCACGCCTCGCCGGCATCGAGCGGCGCATCATAGCCCTCCCAGCCGACCTTGGTCGCGCCCTTGGCGCCGCTGTGCCCGAGCTGCAGCGCGATCTTCGCGCGCGTGCGCTCGTGCACGAAGCGGACGATGCGGGCATAAGTTTCCTCCTGCGCCTCGTTCCAGAGTCCGCAGCAGCCCGGCGAGATGCGGCCCTCGGGTGTGACGCACGTCATCTCGGTGAAGACGAGCCCCGCGCCGCCCAAGGCGCGCGCGCCGAGATGGACGAGGTGGAAGTCGTTCGGGACGCCATCCTTCGCGCTGTACATCGCCATCGGCGAGCACACGATGCGGTTCGCGAGCGTCATGCCTTTCAGGCGGAAGGGCAGGAACATCGGCGGCACCGGCCGTTCCGCGGGCTTCCCGGTCGTGCGCTCGCCGAGCCAGCGCTCGACCCGCTCGAGATAGGATTTGTCGCGCCGGCGTAAATTCTCGTGGCTGACGCGCTGACTCCGCGTCAGCAGCGAATAGGCGAACTGGCGCGGCGGAAGACGGGCATAGCGCGCGACATTCTCGAACCACTCGGTCGAGTTGCGCGCCGCCGACTGGAGGCGCAGCACCTCGACGCGGCGCTCGGTCTCGTAAGCCGCGAGCGCCGCGGCAAGCGTATCGTGGCGCTGGACCGCGCGCGCCAAGGCGATCGCGTCCTCGAGCGCGAGCTTCGTGCCCGAGCCGATCGAGAAATGCGCCGAATGCGCCGCATCGCCCATCAGCACGAGGTTGTCGCGCACCCAGCTCTTGTTGGCGACGCGCGGGAATGTCACCCAGTCGGAGCCGCCGCCCGGACGCGATTGCGCCATAAGGCGCTTGCCCTCGAGGCACGGCGCGAAGAGGCGGCGGCAGAAATCGAGTGTTGCCTTCTGGTCGGCGCGGTCGAGCCCGGCCGCGCGCCAGCTCTCCTCGCGGGTCTCGACGATGAAGGTCGAGGTGCCGGCGTCGAAGCGATAGGCGTGCGCCTGGAACCAGCCCCATTCGGTCGCGACGAACACGAAGGTGAAGGCCTCGAACACGCGCTCCGTGCCGAGCCAGACATATTTGTTGCGCCGCCAGTCGATCTCGGGCTGGAAATGCTCGGCGTAGGCCGCGCGCACGCGGCTGTTGATGCCGTCCGCGGCGATGACGAGGTCGGCGTCGGCAAATTGGCCGACGTCGAGCACCTCGTGCTCGAACAGAAGCTCGACGCCCAATTCCTGCGCGCGCTCCTGCAGAATCGCGAGAAGCTTTTGACGCGCGATGCCGCAGAAGCCGTGCCCGTGCGAGGTAAAGTCGTTGCCCTTGAAATGGATCTCGATGTCGTCCCAGTGCGCGAAATTGTCGATGATGCGCCGCTGCGTGGTCTCGTCGCCGTCGCGCATATTCTCGAGCGTCTGATCGGAGAACACGACGCCCCAGCCGAACGTGTCGCCGGCGCGGTTGCGCTCGTAGACGGTGACGTGATGCCGCGGGTCCGCCTTCTTCATCAGGATGGCGAAGTAGAGTCCCGCCGGCCCGCCGCCGATGCACACGACTCGCATGGGCCGCATGGTAGACCGCCGCTGTCGTGCTGTCATTGCGAGGCGCGCGAGCGCCGAAGCAATCGCCCTGGGGATTGCTTCGCTTCGCTCGCAATGACGGCTAAGATGCGCGCCACACATTCGGGAGCGCGCCATGGCCAGTCTCGTCGGAGTGTTCGCAGCGAGCCACGGGCCCTTGATCGCGCGCGACTGGGACAAGATGGCGCCTGCCTTGCGCGCGCAGTTCACCGAGCGCTTCGCCGCGCTGGGCGCGCGCTTCGAGGCCGCCAATCCCGACATCCTCATCGAGATTTCGCCCGATCACTGGGCCAATTTCTTCCTCGACAATCTGCCTTCGCTCTGCATCGGCGTCGGCGAATCGCATGACGGTCCGTCCGAGCCGTTCCTCCGCGATTTCCCGTGGAAGGAGATGCCGGGCCACCCCGGGCTGGGCCGCCACATCCTCGAGACGGCGCTCAAGGAGGATTTCGAGCCCTCGGTCTCGCATCATCTGAAGCTCGACCACGGCTTCTGCATTCCGCTGCTTCGGATGGGGCTGAAGCGGCTCCCGGCGATCGTGCCGATCATCGTCAACGATCTCGAGCCGCCGATGATGAGCATCAGGCGCTGCCTCACCTGGGGCCGGCTCCTGCGCCGCGCGATCGAGTCCTATCCCGAGCGCGTGCGCGTCGCGATCCTGGCGACGGGAGGCCTTTCCCACTCGATCGGCGAGGCGACTATGGGCGAGATCGACGAGCGCTTCGACCATGAGTGCCTGCGCCTCTTCGCCGCCGGGCACGACGGTCCGCTCGCCGATTACCTGGAGCGCACGCTGCCGCAGATCGGCAACGGCGCGCATGAGGTGCGCAACTGGGTCATCGCGCATGCCGCCGCCGGTAGCCGCGGCTTCGAACTCGTGGCCTACGATCCGGTGCCGGAGGTCTATGTCGGCTGCGGCTATGCCGCGTGGAAGGTCGCGGCCTAACTGAAAGCGAGAGAGAAGGGGGAGAACATGCGAACCTTGGGCATGGCCGCCGTGGCGTTTGCCGCGGCGCTGGTGTTAGGCGCGCTGCCGGCGGCGGCGCAGCTTCAGAACTTGCCGCCGTGGGTCGAGGCGACCATCGTGGGGCTTGGCCCCAACCTCAATTCGGACATGATCCAGAAAAGCTTTGCGGCGATGCGGCCGCTGCAAGCGCCGCGCGATGAGCTCGCGGTCGAGCGCAACGCGAGCTACGGCGGCGATCCGCTTCAGAAGCTTGACCTGTGGCGGCCAGTGGGGAAACCGGCGGCCGGTGGCGCGCCGATCGTGCTGTTCGTCCATGGCGGCGGATTCGTGCGCGGCGACAAGGGCGACTATGACAACATTCCCGCGTATTTCGCGCGCCACGGCATGGTGGGCGCAAACATGAATTACCGTCTCGCGCCCAAGGCCAAGTATCCCGATGCGACGCTCGACGTCGGCAGCGCGGTGCAATGGCTCGCGGCCAATGCCGCGCGTTACGGCGGCGATCCCAAGCGCATCGTCGTCGTCGGCCATTCCGCCGGTGCCGCGATCGTCGCCTCCTATGCCCTCGACCTTAGCATCGAGACGACACGCACCGGCGTCGTGGGCGCGGTCATTATCAGCGTTCCCGCAGGTCACACGGGTGAGCGCCGCACCGCCGACAACGTCTATTACGGGACCAATGCCGCGAAGGACGAGCCGTTGGCCCATGTCGGCGACGGCAGCAAGATGCCGCTCCTCATCGCCATGACCGAATTCGATCCGGCGGCACTCGCCGCGGACAGCCACGAGGTCGCTGCGGCGCTCTGCCTGCGCGACAAGATTTGCCCGCCGTTCCTGTGGCTCTCCGGGCACAATCACATCAGCGAGGTGGCCACGCTCGACACCAAGGACGACCGGCTGGGCAGCACCATCGCCGAGTTCGTCGCGAGGGTCGCGCCCTAGCCCTCGCGCGTCGCGGCCCAGAATCCGATTTGGCGAGTTGGATCACCCTCTCCCCGGGGGGAGAGGGTTAGAGAGAGGCCGCGTTTCAATACATCTGGATCAGACGCTAGCTGTTGTTCGTGAGGCCGCGCAGGATCGAGCCGGCGACGCCGCCGAGAACGCCCGCCTGCGCCGTCTGTGCCTCGCTCTTGCCGCCGAGATAGGGCGCGAGCGCATGCGCCAGGTTGGCAAGCGTCAAGGTCTGGAGCCACACCCGGCCCGGCCCCGAGAGCCGCGCCACGAAGAGTCCCGCGCCGCCGAAGATGGCATTGCTGATGCCGCGCATCGTCACAATGTCGAAATTGACCGTGTCCTCGAACATGCCGACATGGCCGGGATGGACCTGGATGGTCTCGCCGGCCTTCAAGTCATAGGTCACGAGCTCGCCGCCCAGCTCGATCCATGCTTTGCAGGGCCCGCCGAGCTTCTGCATGATGAAGCCGTTGCCGCCGAAGATGCCGGTGCCGAGCGATTGCTGGAACGCCATCGCGAGAGTGCCGCCTTCGGTCGCGCACAGGAACCCGTCGCGATGGATCATGTAGGAGCGGCCCGGGGCCACGTCGAACTCGTGGATCGTACCCGGTACCTTCGCGGCAAAGGCGATGACGCCGGTGCCGCCCTCGCTCGAATATTCCGTCATGAACAGGCCGCCGCCCGACATGGCGCGGCCGAGCGCACCCCAGATGCTCTTGGCGCCGGCCGTCTGCGTCGTCGTGCGCAGCACTATGTTGGAGCTCATCCACGAGAACTCGCCGGGCTCGGCGACGATCTTCTCGCCCGGCTCAAGCGCGAGCTCGAGGACCGGCATGGTCGTGCCCGTGATCTTCGACTGCATCCTGCATCTCCTCGCGCCGGGGGTACCTGCACCAAAGTCAATCAGAGGCCTGAAGACTTTGTAAAGCGCGGGCGGTAGGTATGTCTTAATGATTGTCATTGCGAGCGGAGCGAAGCAATCCCCGTGGGGATTGCTTCGTCCGCTCTCGCTCCTCGCAATGACAGAACCTAGAGTGCGCGCATGCCGTCCGCTGCCGCCGCCGCCTCGCGCTCGCTCTTCGCGCATCGGCCCTTTCATCTCTATTTCTGGGCCCGCGGCTTTTCCGAGGTTTCGTTCCAGATGGGCGCGGTCGCGATCGGCTGGCAGGTCTATGCGCTGACCGGGAGCGCGCTCTTGCTGGGCCTCGCCGGGCTCGTCGAGTTCGTGCCGACGGCGGGCCTCGTTTTCATCGCCGGGCACGTCGCCGACCGCTACGACCGCAGGCGCGTGGCGCAGGCGTGCCAAGCCGCGGCCGGGCTCGGCGCCTTGTTCCTCGCCTGGGGCAGCCTCGCCGGGTGGATCACCGTGCCCGAGATCTTCGCCGCGGTCGCGCTCTTCGGCACGGCGACGGCATTCGAGAGCCCCGCGGCGGCGGCGCTCCTGCCGGCGGTGGCGCCCGAGGGACTGCTGCAGAAGGCGACGGCGCTCACCACCGCTTCGTTCCAGGTGGCGATGATCGGCGGTCCCGCGCTCGGCGGCTTCGTCTACGCGCTCTCGCCCGCCGCGCCCTACGCGCTGATGGCGGCGTTCTGGCTCGGCTCGGCGCTTCTGAACGGCGCGATCCGGCTCGAGCGCGCGGTGGCGGCGAAGGAGTCTCCGACGCTCGCGCAACTTTTCGCCGGCGTCGCCTTCGTGCGCCGGAACAAGGCGATCCTCGGCACGATCTCGCTCGATCTCTTCGCCGTGCTCCTCGGTGGCGCGACCACGCTGCTGCCGATCTTCGCGCGCGACATCCTGCATGTGGGGCCGTTGGGCCTCGGCGTGCTGCGCGCGGCGCCGGCGGCGGGGGCGCTTCTCATGTCGCTCGCCCTCGCGCGACGCCCGCTCGAGCGCCGCGTCGGCCTGCGCATGTTCCAGGCAGTGATCGCGTTCGGCGTGGCGACCGTCGTGTTCGCGTTCTCGCGCTCGCCATGGCTCTCGGTCCTTGCGCTTGCCGTGCTCGGCGCGGCTGATGCCGTGAGCATGGTCATTCGCATCTCACTGGTGCAGCTCGCGACACCCGACGACATGCGCGGCCGCGTCGGCGCCGTCAACTTCCTCTTCGTCAACGCCTCCTATCAGCTCGGCGGCTTCGAGAGCGGGCTCACTGCGGCGCTCTTCGGCGCCGTGCCGGCGGCGGCGCTGGGCGGCATCGGCACGATCCTCGTCGCGCTGCTGTGGATGCGGCTCTTCCCGACCTTGCGCGATGTCGAGCGGCTCGAGTGAAAATCAGAATGGCAAGCACTGGGGCGAGGCGGCGCTCGCGAGGCTGGCGGCCACGGTCACATTGGGCGTGACCTTTTGCGGCGCGGATACGTGCGAGGCAGGCATGGTCGTGAACGGGCACGAGACACCGCTGTCGACGTTGTTCGCGCCCCCATTCGCAAGATTGAAGAAGCCGTTCGATCCCTGCTCCAATAAGACCGCGCCGGTGATGTGGACGCCGCCCGAGAGGCGGAACGACGAGTTTTGCTCGGCCGAGATGTTCCCGGTCCAGATGATGCTCGGGCTCGACGCAACGAGCCCCACGCCGATGTCCATCGAGCTCTGTTCCTGCACCAACCCGGCGCCTGTAATGGCGTCGCCCGCCAAGGCGGTTCCCGAACAGCTGCTTCCGAACAGCTGGGCGAGGCTCGAACTGTGATCGATCCCGATCGCGGTGCCGCCGCTCGCCGCCGAAATGTCGTTGCATCCGGCAAGTACGACCGACGAATCATAGGACGCTTCGATGACGGCGCCCGATGCATTTTCTTGCGACAGGGACGTGTTGTTCATCTCGAGCGTCGAATTTCTGCTAACAAAGATTCCGCCGTTCGCCACATTGAGAGTGCCAGGCGGCTCGTTGATTTGTTCGAGGTGCAAGGATGATCCACGAACGGCCTGCATCGCCCATGCTGCTGTTTCTTTCTGCCCGACGATCGAGCCGCCAAGAAAGCGTGCAGTCGAATTATCGCTCACGTAAACCTCGTTATGCGAGCTGTTGACGATGTTGGCGTCGAACGCGTGCAGGTTGGAGCCGCCCGAAACATGCAGGTTGTCGCCGCAGCTCCCAGAAATTGTTACCGCGTTGCTGGAATTCGGGGTGCTGCCGGTGTCGCTACTGTTCGATTCGCCGAGCGTGACCGTCGCGCCGTCGCTCGCTTCAATGCCGTTGTTGTTGGGAGCGGCGCCCGTGCCGCATCCGGTGTTTACTATGGAGCCGCCGAACACGAAGAGCGACGACTGCCGCTCGACATAGATCCCGTCGGCATCGGCGTGCGTGATGCTGCAGTTCTGCAGGATCGCCGCGGCATCCTCATGGACCCACACGGCGGCTTCGTTGAGGCCCGTTGTTCCATTCAATACCATATTCGTGCAGATGAAGCCTGACCCATAGACTTGAATCTGGCCGTTGACGGCTCCGCCCTCCATGGCGTCGCCGGTCATCGATGTCGTGATCGCAATCGTAACGTCGCCGAGACACGTGCCCTTTATATCGAGGCTGCCGCCCTGATAAGTGTTAGAGCCAAGCAGAGTCTGAAGCGCCGTATCGTCTGCAATACAATCGACGGTGTTCGTGAACTGCGCTCGCGCCGGCGCACTCAAAAGGAAAAGTGCCGCGCACAGCACGGGTACGAGCAAGGCCGATGTGCGTGCCCGCCGCATAGTCTCGCACCTTCATCCTCCCGGAGCGCCGCCGGCGCGGAGGCGCCCCTCGCGTCTGCCTAAGGCGTCGCGTGGCCCTGGAATCTCGCCGGCGCCGGCTCGCCCCACGGGCCCCTGGTCCCGTCGCCCGCCACCACGAGCGTCGGCTGGTGGTGGATGTTGATGCGGTCGCTGTCGGTCCAATGCTCGTGCACGCGCAGCCACGGATCGCACCAGTAGTCGTAGATCTGGCTGCCGAGGTGATGGCGGCCGATGCCCCACATGTGCTCATAGCGGCCGGTCGCCTTCAGATAGTCGTGGCCCATCATCACGTCGTCGACGTCGCGCACTTCGTAGGAGAAATGGTTGAGGCCAACCTTGTCGCCCTGGACGCAGAAGAAGACATGGTGATCGACGAACGCCTCGCCGCGATCGCAGCGGTTGAACGAGCCGACCAGGTGGTCCTGCGAGCCCGCATAGACCTCGTCCGACTTCAAGAGGCCGAGATTGTCGCGGTACCAGCCGAGCGAGCGGCGGATGTCGCGCGTGACGATGACGCTGTGCCCCATGCGCATGACCTGCGACGGCAGGGCGCGCTTCGGCCGCATCAGCGCACCGGCGCGCGCCGTCCGCTGCGAGGCCATGTTGAACGGGATCTCGCGCAGGGGCAGGGGAGCGACCGCCTGCTGTGCTGCCACCACCTCGATCTGCCAGCCGTCGGGATCGGTGAGGCGGACGCGCTTGCCGCCGCCCGGCTCGTCAATGTGCTCGATCCCGGAGGCGCCCGGCAGTTTCGCCGCCCGCGCCAGGTCGTCCTCGTCGGCCGCGTAATAGGCGAAGCCGACGAAGCTCGGCTTGTCCGCCTTCTCGGTGACGTGCAGATGGTGGTTGGGGTCGGTGCCGCGCATATAGAGCGCGGTCGGCGTCCGTTCGGCGCGGATCATCCCGAAATCGGTGAGGAACTGCTCGGCCACGTCGAGATCGGGCGCGCGGAGCCGCCCCCAGGCGATTTCGGCAACCTTGATCGTGGGCATGGGTTCCTCCGGGTTCTGCCAGCGAATTAATGAATTCTGACATGGGCCCCCGGGCCGCATCAAGGCCGCGGAGCTGAGCCCGAGTCGCGCCTTCGACTCTGGCGTGCACAAGCGTCGAGAATTCGTGGCGGCCGGGGGCGTCGTTCAAGCGCCGTCTGAGGTCTCAAATATTACAAACGTAAAATCAATATGTTAGAATCCAATCTTTAATTCAGATAGGAGTTCGACGGACGTCGCCCGGCGCACCGTGGCCGAGACAATTGCGGGCGATTTCCGTTCGTTGCGCGATTTTCGCTTGCTCAATGCCGGGGCCGGTTCCACTTTGGGCGCGCGGGCGGGGACGCCCAGCGGAGGGAAACGATGGCATCTCGCGACCGGGCAGCCGATAAGAAGCGGCGCTCCAAATCGCCGGGCAAGTCGGCGGCGAAATCGATCGCCGCGACGAAGAAGGTCGCCCCGGCCCGAAAGCCGTCCCCCGCCAGCAAGATCGTCGCCAAGAAGCCTCCCCAGCCCGTGAAGAAGCCGGTCGTCGCCGTGGCTCCGCCGCGCCCGGCTCCGGCCCCAGTGGCGCCCGCGCGGCCGGCGCCGCAGCCCGCCGCCATGGCTCCGCCGCGTCCCGTCGCGGCCAAGCCCTCGGGCCAGTCGGACTCCGCAGCCCGCCTCGCAAGCGCCCAGCAGGCCGAGGAGCGCCGCAAGGCCGCGACCCGCAAGCTCTTCGCCCGTCTGCGCTCGCTCGAGGCGATCGTCGGCGCCGATCTCCGCAAGCGCGGCAGCCTGCTTCTGTCGCAGGCGGTGGATCAGTGGTATGCCGAGGCGATCAGCGCCAGCGCCAGCGACGTCACCATCACCAACGCCGCCCGCGCCGTCATCGCCCAGCTTTAGCGAGCGGTCGCTTTTCCTTCGTCATGGCCGGGCTTGTCCCGGCCATCCATGTTTTCCATTGCCGAGGTAGTTCCAGCAGGCGCTGCCGCTACTTCGCCGCGAGGCTGCGGAACAGGCTTACGCCATGCAGCAGGTCGACGGCGCGCACGAACTGGTAGTCCTGATCGGTGCCGAGCGTCTGGCTATCGAGCGCGTTGGCCTCGGGCGTTGCGACGGGGGTCGTGCCCGGCGGCACGTTGGCCGGCGGCTTCGCCGGCGTGACCGTGGCGGTGGGCGGGGTGCTCGCCTGCTCGTTCTTGAGCGCGCCGCGCAGATCGGCCTCGTGCAGCGTCCTGCCGGTCGCGACCTTCTCGATCTTCGCCGGTTGTACGACCACGTCGGGCATGATGCCCTCGCCCTGGATCGAGCCGCCCGAGGGTGTGTAGTAGAGCGAGGTCGTGAGGCGAATGGCGCCGCCGCTCTGCTTCACCGGCAGCACGGTCTGGACCGAGCCTTTGCCGAACGAGCGCGTGCCGAGCAGGATGGCGCGATGGTCGTCGTGGAGCGCGCCCGCGACGATCTCCGACGCCGAGGCCGAGCCGCCGTTGATGAGCACGACGATCGGGAGCCCGCGCGCAAGGTCGTGGTCGGGCTGGGCCGTGAAGTTACGGTTGTCCTGCGGCTGGCGCCCCTTCATCGACACGATCCCGCCGCTGTCGAGAAAATCGTTCGAGACCGCGACCGCCTGATCGAGCAGGCCGCCGGGATTATTGCGCAGGTCGAGCACGACGCCCGCGAGCTTGCCGTTCGCTTGCTGCTTCAAAGTCTTCATCGCCTGCTCGAGCGAGCTTGCGGTGCGCTCGGAGAACGAGGTGATGCGGATATAGGCGATGTCGTTGTCCTCGAGATGCGACTTGACCGGCGCGACCTTGATGTCGGCGCGGGTCAGCGTCTGCTCGAACGGGTCGCGCCCCTCGCGCCGGATGGTAAGCTTCACCGACGTTCCGACCGATCCCCGCAGCTTGTCGACCGCCTCCTCGAGCGTCATGTCCGCGACCGGCGCGCTGTCGATGGCGAGGATCAGATCGCCCGGCTTGATGCCGGCCTCGGCCGCGGGCGTGTCGTCGATCGGCGAGATCACCTTCACCGCGCCGTTCTCCATCGTCACCTGCATGCCGAGCCCGCCGAACTCGCCGCGCGTCACCACCATCATCTCGCTGTATTCTTTGGCGTCGAGATAACTCGAATGCGGATCGAGCGAGGCGAGCATGCCCTTGATCGCGCCTTCGACGAGGTGCTTCTCCGTCACCGGCTCGACATAGTTCTTGCGCACCTGGTCATAGACCTCGTCGAAGAGGCCGCGGCTGACTTGGTCCTGGCTGTCGGCGGCGAGGCTTCCGGGCAGGCCGAGCCCGAGGAGAGCGAGGAGGGCGAGCGAAAGGGTGGGTTTCAGGGAGCGCATGATTTGTCCCGGTCGGCAAAGAGGCTTGTGAGAGTCTAGGGCTTGATCCCTTGGAACGGAAGCGGAGTGCGTCCTTCGACTTCGCCCCGCCGCGTCGCGTCAGGGCTTCGCTCAGGATGAGGAATTTTCTTTAACCAAAGCTCCTCATCCTGAGCGGAGCGGCGCGCGCCTTGGCGCGGGACGCGCAGTCGAAGGACGCACCGCAGTTCGGTCGCTCGTGTGGGATCTGTAAATCGGCGCGTGCGCCTATTCCGTCGCGGTCGCGGTCGGGACCGGGGCGCGGAAGGCCGCGAGCAGCGCCGCCGCGCGCGTCTTTGCTTCGGCGACCGCGCGCTCCTTGACGTGGCCGAAGCCGCGAATGCGCTCGGGCAGCGCCGCAAGCTCGACCGCGAGCACGTGGTTCTCGGGGTTGAGGCCGGCCATGACCTCGCCGAGCGTTGCCTCGTAGTCCGCGATGAGCTGGCGCTCCATGCGCCGTTCGGGAGTGCGGCCGAACGGATCGAACGACGTGCCGCGCAGGAAGCGGAAATGCTTGAGCGCCGCGAAGGCCCACAGCATCCACGATCCGAAGGCGCGCTTCTGCAAGTGCCCGGTCAGCGGATCGCGCTTTGCCAGGACGGGCGGCGCCAAGTGGAATTCGAGCCGCATCTTGCCGTCGAACTCGCGCTTCAGCTTGTCGCGGAACGCGCCGTCGGTATAGAGCCGCGCGACCTCGTACTCGTCCTTGTAGGCCATGAGCTTGAAGAGGCCGCGCGCGGCCGCCTCGGCGAGCTCGCCATGGCCGCGGACACGGGCCTTCTCGGTCTCCGCCACGCGCGCCACGAACTCGCGATAGTGCCGCGCGTAGGCCTTGTCCTGGTACTTCGCGAGAAACTCCGCGCGGCGCTCGATCAGCGCCGGCAGCCCTTGAGCCGGCACGGCTTGCGCCGGATGCGTCGGATGAAGGAAGCGCTCGAGCGTCTGGTGGTCGTGCGCGGCGAGCCGCCCCCAGTTGAAAGTGTGCTTGTTGGCTTCGACCGCGACGCCGTTCAGCTCAATCGCGCGCTCGATCGCGGCAAGCCCGAGCGGCAGCATCCCCTTCTGGAAGGCGTAGCCGAGCATGAAGAGGTTGGTCGCGATCGAATCGCCCATGAGCGATGTGGCGAGCCCGGTCGCGTCGACGAGATCGACATTGCCGCTGCCGGCCGCCGCCGAAAGCGCGCGCTCCATCGTGCGCGCCTCGAAATCGACGTCGCCATTGAGCACGAAGGCGGCTGTCGGCTGCAGGTCGCTGTTGGCGATGATGCGCGTGACGCCGTGCTCGACCCGGCTCAGCGCGGTGGGCGATGCCGCCACCACGAGATCGCAGCCGAGGACGAGATCGGCGCCGCCCGGCGCGATGCGCACGCTATAGAGATCGTCAGGCGTCCCGGCGATGCGCACGTGGCTCATCACTGCGCCGTTCTTCTGCGCGAGGCCGGTGAAGTCGAGGACGGTGCAGCCCTTGCCCTCGAGATGTGCCGCCATGCCGATGAGCGCGCCGACGGTGATGACGCCGGTGCCGCCGATACCGGTGACGAGCATCGAGAACGGTTCCGCGAGCGTGCGCGGCGCGGGCGCCGGCGGCAGATGCGCCAAGGGATCGTGCTCGGCCGCTTCGAGCGCGTGCTCCATGCGGCGCGGCTCGGCGCCATGCACGGTGACGAAGCTCGGGCAGAAGCCTTTGAGGCAGGAGAAATCCTTGTTGCAGCTCGACTGGTCGATGGTGCGCTTCCGGCCGAACTCGGTCTCGAGCGGCTTCACCGAGACGCAGTTCGATTGCTCGGAGCAGTCGCCGCAACCCTCGCACACAGCCTCGTTGATGACGACGCGCTTCGGCGGGTCGGGATAGAGGCCGCGCTTCCTGCGGCGGCGCTTCTCCGCGGCGCAGGTCTGGTCGTAGACGAGGACCGTGAGGCCCGACACCTCGCGCAACTCGCGCTGCACGGCATCGAGCTCATCGCGATGATGCACTTGCGTGCCGGGCGCGAAGCCCGCGTCGGCGCCGTACTTGTCGGGCTCGTCGGTCACGACGACGACCTTCTTCGCGCCTGAAGCCAGGACTTCGCGCGTGATCTCGCCGACCGAGGGATGGCCCTCGACCGGCTGCCCGCCGGTCATCGCGACGGCGTCGTTATAGAGGATCTTGTAGGTGATGTTGACGCCGGCAGCGGCGGCGGCGCGGATGGCGAGGAGCCCGCTGTGCTGATAGGTCCCGTCGCCGAGATTCTGGAAAATGTGCTTGTCGGTGCTCCATGGCGCCTGGCCGATCCACGCCGCACCTTCGCCGCCCATGTGCGAGAAGGTGGCGGTGTTCCGGTTCGGGACCCACTGCACCATGAAGTGACAGCCGATGCCGGCCAGGGCGCGGCTTCCTTCGGGCACGCGCGTCGATGTGTTGTGCGGACAGCCGGAGCAGAAATAAGGCGTGCGCTGCGTCTTGGCGAGCGGCACGTTGACGAGCCGCTCGAAGGATTCGAGCCGCGCGAGACGCTGGCGCATCGTCGCCGTCTCGGCGCCCAAGCGTTGGAGGCGCTGCGCGATCGCGTGCGCGACGAGCGTCGGGCCAAGCTCGCCCGCGCTCGGGAGAAGCGGCGCTCCCGCCTCGTCGGTCTTGCCGGCAATCGACGGACGCCGGTCGGCCGGAAGGTGATAAAGGAGACGCGTCAGCTGATCCTCGACGAAGCCGCGCTTCTCCTCGACGACGAGCACGTCGTCGAGCCCTTGCGCGAAGCGCCGCGCGCCTTCGCTTTCGAGCGGCCAGGAGAGGCCGACCTTATAGAGGCGGATGCCGAGCTGTGCTGCCGTGCGGTCGTCGATGCCGAGCTCGGCGAGCGCCTGGCGCACGTCAAGCCAGGCCTTGCCCGTCGCCATGATGCCGAGGCGCGCTTGCGGCGGATCGAGCACGAGGCGGTCGATCGGGTTGGCACGCGCAAAGGCTGCGACAGCGGCCATCTTCGGTCCGTGGAGACGGCGCTCCTGCTCGAGCGGCGTGTCCGGCCAGCGGATGTTGAGCCCGCCCGGCGGCATCTCGAAGTCGGCGGGCTCGACGAGCGCGATGCGCGCCGGATCGACCCAGACCGAGGCCGAGCTTTCGACTGTCTCGGAGATGGCGATGAACCCGATCCAGCAGCCCGAGAAGCGCGAGAGCGCGAAGCCCCACTGGCCGAAATCGAGATATTCCTGCACCGTCGCCGGATTGACGACCGGCAGCATCGCCGCGAGGAAATTCTGCTCGCTCTGATGCGCGGTCGTGGAGCTTTGGCAGCCGTGATCGTCGCCCGCAATGCAGAGCACGCCGCCCAAGCGCGAGCTTCCCGCCATGTTGGCGTGCTTCATCGGGTCCATGGAGCGGTCGACGCCGGGGCCCTTGCCGTACCAGATGGCGAACACGCCGTCGGCGCGCGCGCCAGGGAAGAGCGGGACTTGCTGGCTGCCCCAGACCGAGGTCGCGGCCAGGTCCTCGTTGAGGCCGGGCTGGAAATGGATGTCGTGCTCGGCGAGATGGCGCTTGGCGTGCCAAAGCGCGGTGTCGTAGCTGCCCAAGGGCGAGCCGCGATAACCCGAGATGAAGCCGCCGGTCTTGAGCCCTGCCGCGCGGTCTCTGTTGCGCTGCACCAACGGCAACCGCACCAGGGCCTGAATGCCAGATAAATAGATCCGCCCGGATTCGACCGTATATTTGTCGTCGAGCGTGACCGCGGAAAGCTCCATGCCCGCTCCTGCGGCTCGTTCAAATCACTCTAAGAACAATATACGGGGCTGGCAATCCCGCGGCGATTTGGCGCGCATGATTCGAACGGAATTGATAAAAAAGACTTGTCGCCGAAAAGGAATCGCTGCGCCGGTGCAGCCGGAAGAACGATTTTTACGGATGCCAGCGGACATGGTCTCGACGCGAGACGACTCGCACGGCGCGGCCCCACGGCTGTCGGCGCTGGTGGTGGCGCGGAATGAGGAGGCGCGGCTTGGCCCGTGCCTCGATAGTGTTGGCTTCGCCGACGAGATTGTGGTCGTGCTCGATCGCTCGACCGACGGGTCGGAGGCAATCGCCGCTGCGCACGGGGCACGCATCCTTGCCGGCGCCTGGGAAGTCGAAGGCGAGCGCCGCAACGCCGGCATCGACGCCTGCACAGGCCAATGGATCCTCGAGGTCGATTGCGACGAGCGCGTCCCGCAGGGTTTGGCGGGCGAGATCCGCACCGCCATTGCCGGCACGCAAGATGGTTATTTTCTGGTGCCCATGGCGAACCGCATCGGCGACCGCCTCGTCCGTTACGGCTGGGGCGCCTATAACGGCGTTACCGCGAAGCCTTCGCTGTTCCATGCCGGCGCCAAGCGCTGGGGCAGGGGGCGCGTCCATCCGCCGATTGCACTCACCGGTCCACGCCGCCGCCTCGGCGAGGCAATGGACCATTACGTCTACCGCGATTTCTCCGACATGGTGGCGCGCGTTAACCGCTATAGCGACTTGGCGGCGCTCGACGCCATCGAGGCGGGGACGGTGCCGTCGCTCGCATCCTCGCTGCGACGCGTCTTCAGCCGCGCGTGGAAATCCTACGTCGCGCGCCGGGGCTATCGCGAGGGCGCGTGGGGCGTAGCGCTCGCGTTTCTGTCAGCGATCTATCCGCTTCTCGTTTACCTCAAGGTGACGACGCGCGAACCGCATGGCTGAGGGCGGAAATGCGCGCAATGAGCGATTCCCCCGAGCGCCGCGAATCGGTAATATCGGCGCCCTACCCGCGAGGCGTTCGTTAATTCCTTGAAGAAATCGGTCGCGCTGTCCCTGATCCTGAGTGCCGTCCTGGCGCTCGGAGCTATGGCGCTCGCCGGGCCCGCGCGCGCCGCGCCCGTTGCCGAGCCAGCCCCGGCGGCCGCGGTTGCGAACGCGGAATCGGTTTACGCGAGCGCGCGGCCAAGGCTTCTCCAGATCCGTACGATCGTCGATGCGGCAGGGCGCCAGGCCGTCCTCGGCTCGGGCTTCCTTGTCAGCGGCGACGGGCTCGCCATCACGAACTACCACGTCGTCTCGGCTTATGCGCTCGAGCCCAAGACCTACCGGCTCGAATACCTCATGACCAACGGCGAGAGCGGCAAGATCGAGCTCCTGGCGATCGATGTCGCGAACGATCTGGCGCTTGTCCGCATCGACCGGCATGACACGCCCTATTTCTCCTTCTCGGAGCGCGCCGTCGCGGGCGATCTGCCGAAAGGCGAGATCCTCTATTCGATGGGCAATCCGCTCGATCTGGGCTTCACCATCGTTGACGGCACCTACAACGGCGCGGTCGATCGAACCTATAACCAGCGCATCCATTTCTCGGGCGCGATCAACCCTGGGATGAGCGGCGGGCCCGCCGTGCTCGCCGACGGCAAGGTTGCGGGCATCAACGTTGCGAAGGAATTGGGCGGCGAGCTTGTGAGCTTCCTCGTGCCGGCGCGCTTTGCCGCGGCGCTCGTTGAGCGCGCAGGAAAGGTGGACGACGATCCGCCGGCGAACTTCACCGCCGAGATCGGCCGCCAGTTCCGCGACTGGCAAGCCGGGCTCTATGCGTCGCTCGAGGAGAAGGGCTTTCGCTCGATCTCGTTCGGCCACTACAGAGCGCCGGAAAGCTCGGCGCCGTGGTTCTCATGCTGGGGCCGCACCAATGTCGACGACGTGCCGAAGCCGCGCGCTACGGTCAATGCAAGCCTCTGCAACAGCGACACGCAGCTTTTCATCGCCAACGACCTCAATACCGGGCGCGTGCGCCTCATGCACATCTACGTGAAGAGCGATACGCTCAACGAGTTCCAGTTCGCGGCCTTCCTATCGCAGCAGCTTCATACAGGTTTCGGCGGCGGCTATTCGCGCAAGTGGCACACGCAGGAGCGCTGCGAAGAGAATTTCGTGGCCGCCGAGCCCGCTGACAAAGGGCCCACCTTGCGCACCGTCTGGTGCGCGCGCGCCTATCGCGAATTCCCCGACCTCTACGACGTCAACCTCACCGCGGTGACGCAGGACGACGGGCGCGAGGCGCTCGTCTCCACGCTCGCGATGCAGGGCGTGCTCTACGACAACGCGATTTCGCTCGGCAAGAAATTCATCGAAGCGCTGCAATGGACGAAGTGATCTGGGTCGAAGTCCTTACCCGCCATCGCGGCGTGCAGCAGCGCTACCGTTGCACCGGGCGCGGCGTGCGGATCGGCCGGGCCTATACAAACGACGTCATTCTCGACGACCCTTATGTCGCGGGCGAGCACGTCCATATCGTGCGCGACGGCGACGATCGCCTCGTCGTCGAGGATCTGGGCAGCGCCAACGGTCTCTTCGCGGCGCACGGACGCGCGCGGGTACCGCAGATCGTCCTCGGCGAGGAGGGCATCTTCCGCATCGGCCACACGCTCTTGCGCGCGCGGGCGACCGATCATGCCGTCGCGCCCGAGCGCGTGATCGGGAGCCAGACCCATGCCTGGGGCGCGATCGCCGGGCTTGCCGCGCTGGTGCTCGCGATCGGCGGCGGCACGCTGTGGCTCGACGATTTTGGCGAGTTCAAGGCGGCGACCTATGTGCTGCCGCTCGTGGGCGGCACCATGCTGGTTGTGCTGTGGTCGGCGCTCTGGGCGATGACGGCACGCATCTTCGCGGGGCACGGCCGGTTCGAGCGCAACCTGATCATCGCGCTCGTGGGCGCGCTGGGCCTTGAGGCGGTCGGTATCGCAAGCAGGGTGGGCGCCTTCGGCCTGTCATGGAGCGCACTCGTCAACGACACGTTCGTCGGCTACTTCGCCGTGCTCGCGGTTGCAAGCGTCGCGCATCTGCGCGAGATCAATCCCGCGCGCACGCTCTTCTCGTGCGCAGTGGTGGCCGTTGTGCTCGCGGGCGCCATCAGCGTCGTGACCCTGCTCAAGGGCGAGACCCGGTTCGGCCCCGGCAATGCCTACGCGCAGACGATGCTGCCGCCGGTGCTGCGGCTCGCGCCGGTCGCCAACGAATCCTCGTTCTTCTCGTCGGTCGAGAAATTGCGCGGCCGCGTCGACGAGGACCGCGCCGAAGCGCCCTGACGCTCAGCCCGAATAGCGCCCGAGCCGCACCGCCGTCTGCCCGCGCCCGAGGCGGCGCGACGGCATGATGAGGACGCACTCGTCATAGGGGGTGCGGATTTCGGTCTTGCCGTCGCGCGCGATGAGCGAGCCCGCCTTCGGGATCACTTCGAGCCCGCGGTAATCGGCGGTGAAGCGGAAATCGTCGGTGCCGATCGTCACCGTTTCGGTGACGCTGATGAGCTTCGGCGGCGGCGGCGTCCGCGCCACGATTTCCGCCGCGCGCGCTGGCTCGAGCACGCCCGAGACAGCGAGGAAACGCCAGCAGGAGTCAATCGCGACATCGGCCGCGGCTTTCTCCCAGTGCTGGCCGCACTCGGCGAGCAGCGCCACCTGCGGCGCCTCGGGCGCGGCGAAGGCGGCGTAGTCTCTGAGGCGTGGGCCCGCGTCATGGCCCTTGTCGCGCACCATGAGCGCCGGCACGCCGACTTGGCGCGCGAATGCCTCGGTCTTGGCCGCAAGCCCGATCAGCATGAGCGGCGCGGTCGCATGCTGCATCGAGTGGAGATCGAGCAGCTTGTCCGCGCTTTCATAGATCGGCTTGAGGCGCCGCGCGCGGTCGAGCTCGCTCGAGCGCCGCGGGCCCTCGAGCGTTGCCTTGTCCCATAGGCGGTTGAAATCCTCGTCGAGATAGCGCGCGGCTCCGGGGTTGTCGGGATCAAACGTACGGAACGCCGCGACATTGGCGAAGACGAGCGTGATGCGCCCCTTCGCCGGCTTGAGCCCGCTCTTGAACAGATGGTCGAGCGCCACCGCGCCGCACAGCTCGTTGCCATGCGTCAGCGCGTTGATGAGCACGTGGGGCCCAGGCGTGCCGCTTTCCAGCGTCGTCACATAGTCGATGCCGCGGTTGCCGGCGCGGTAGCGCCCTATGTCGGGCGGCAGCAGTTCGAGACGGTAGGACGGCATCAAACCGACGGCGCCTGCAGGCGGCCGATGAGGCGGCGCATGAAAGCCTCGCACTGGCTCACCTGCTCGAGCGCGATCCATTCGTTCGGCCGGTGCGCCTGCTCGATCGAGCCGGGCCCGCAGATGACGGTCGGGATGCCAGCCTGCTGGTAGAGCCCGCCCTCGGTGCCGAAGCTCACCTTGCCGAGCGCGTTGGCGCCGGTCAGCGCGCGCGCCAGGGCCACGACTTCGCTGTCGGCGGGCGTTGCGAGCGCGGGGATGGCATTGTGCTCCTCGAACGCGATGCCGGCCTCGGAGTTCACCGCCCGCATCTCCGGCAAAAGCGCGGTCGCGTGCCGGCGCAGTTCCTCCGTCACCGCGTCGGCGTCGTCGCCGGGCAGATGGCGGATCTCGAAATCGAAGCGGCACTCGCGCGGCACGATATTGAGCGCCGTCCCGCCGGCGATGGTGCCGGTATGGACGGTGGTGTAAGGCGGGCTGAAGCCGTCGTCGAAGGGGCCCATCTCGCGCTTCCGGCGCGCGATCGCGCGGATGCGCACCGCCATCTCGGCCGCGATCTCGATGGCGTTGACTCCGAGATGGGCGAGTGCGGAGTGGCTCTCGTGCCCGGCGACGCGGCACCTCAGGCTGCGCTTGCCCTTGTGCGCCACGACCGGCTGCATCAGCGTCGGCTCGCCGATGATGCAGAGCTTGGGCTTGACCGGCAGGTGTCCGAGGCGCGCGATGAGGCCCCGCACGCCGATGCAGCCCACTTCTTCGTCGTAGGTGAGCGCCAGGTGGACCGGCATGGGCGCCTTCGCGGCCACGAACTCCGGCACCATCGCCAGCATGATGGCGATGAAGCTCTTCATGTCGGAGGTGCCGCGGCCATAGAGCCGGCCATCGCGCGCCGCGACGGCGAAGGGCTCGCTTGTCCAGTTCTGGCCGTCGACCGGGACGACGTCGCTATGGCCTGAGAGCAGGATGCCGGGCCGGTCGCCGGGCCCGACCGTGGCGTAGAGGTTCGCCTTCCTACGCTCCGCGTCGTAGACGAGATCGCTCGCGATGCCGAAATCGTCGAGATACGAGCGTACGAACTCGATCAGCGCGAGATTCGATTCGCGGCTCGTCGTGTCGAAGGCGACGAGCTTGCCGATCATCTCGATACTGGAGATCGCTCGTGCCAATGACCCCTCTCAGGTCAGAAACTGCTCCTTGAACACGCGCTCCTCGAGATTGTGCTCGGGATCGAAGAGCAGCGTGATACCGACGTCGCGCGTCTCGCGCACGCTCACCCAGAGGACGTCGCGCACCTCGGTATAGTCGGCGACGGCGGAGACGGGGCGCTTGTCGGCCTCGAGGACGTGAAACTCGATCTTGGCGCCATGCGGCAGGAGCGCGCCGCGCCAACGCCGCGGGCGGAACGCGCTGATCGGCGTCAGCGCCAGAAGATTGGCGCCCAGCGGCAGGATCGGCCCGTGCACCGAGAGATTGTAGGCGGTCGAGCCGACCGGCGTCGCGACCAACGCGCCATCGGCCAGGAGCTCGTCGAGCCGCACGATATCGTCGACCGTGATGCGCAGCTTCGCTGCCTGGCGACGCTGGCGCAGCAATGACACCTCGTTGATGGCGAGCGCGCGGTGCTCGACGCCGGCACGGTCGCGCGCCACCATGGCGAGCGGGTGGATGCGCACCGGCTTTGCGGCGGCGATGCGCTCCGGCAGCGCGTCGGGGGCGTAGCTGTTCATGAGGAAGCCGACGCTGCCGCGATGCATGCCATAAAATGGCACGCCGCGGTCGCGGTAGCGGTGCAGCGTCTCGAGCATGAAGCCGTCGCCGCCCAACGGCACGATGACGGAAGCCGATTCTGGTGCCGCATTGCCATAGAGCGCGGTGAGCTCCGTCTGCGCCTGTTGCGCCTGCGGCGCGTCGCTCGCGAGAAAGGCGAAGTCGGCGGAATGCGCCGCGCGGTGCGGCGCTGTTTCGGTCTCGGTGCTCACCCGCCGGTCACGCTCATGTGCCGGCCCACCGACGGGCGGCGCTGACGGCGGTCGATGACGAAATCGTGGCCCTTGGGCTTCCGTGCGATCGCCTCGTGGATCGCCGCCTCGAGCGGCCCATCGTCGGCGGCGGCGCGCAGCGGCGTGCGCAAATCGGCCGCATCCTCCTGACCGAGGCACATGAAGAGAGTGCCGGTGCAGGTGAGACGCACGCGGTTGCAGCTCTCGCAGAAATTATGCGTGAGCGGTGTGATGAAGCCGAGCTTGCGCCCGGTCTCGCGCACGGTGAAATAGCGCGCGGGTCCGCCGGTGCGGTAATCGGTCTCCTCGAGCGTCCAGCGCCGGTTGAGCTGCGCGCGCACGAGCGACAGGGGCAGATATTGTTCGAGCCGCGCGCCGGCGCCGACCTCGCCCATCGGCATCACTTCGATGAAGACGAGGTCCAGCCCTTCCTCGCCGGTCCAGGCGACGAGCCGATCGAACTCGTCCTCGTTGACGCCCTTCAAGGCGACGGTGTTGATCTTGATGGCGAGGCCCGCGCGCTGCGCCGCTCCGATCCCCGCCAGCACCTGGTCGAGCCGGCCCCAACGCGTGATGGCGGCGAATTTCTGCGCATTGAGCGTGTCGAGCGACACGTTGACGCGGCGCACGCCGGCCTCGCGCAGCTCTTCCGCGTAGCGCGCGAGCTGGCTGCCGTTCGTCGTCACCGTCAGTTCATCGAGCGCGCCGGTACCGAGATGGCGCCCGAGCGAGCGGAAGAGCGTCATGATGCCGCGCCGCACGAGCGGCTCGCCGCCGGTCAATCGCAGCTTGCGCACGCCCAATCGCACGAATGCGCCGCACGCGCGGTCGAGTTCCTCGAGCGTCAGCACGTCGGCCTTGGGCAGGAACGTCATGTCCTCGGCCATGCAATAGACGCAGCGGAAATCGCAGCGGTCGGTGACCGATACGCGGAGATAGGTGATGTGGCGGCCGAACGGGTCGAGCATCGTCTCACTAACATAGTGCGCCCGCCGAAAAAGTCTCCCCCTGCTGATCCGGC